>Ga0116229_10000019_pt1 | contig 148542 bp, 111 predicted proteins | sample S1TSphgellanicum_3_FD_87313 | JGI IMG/M metagenome (GOLD analysis project Ga0116229, IMG submission 87313) | Host-associated microbial communities from peat moss isolated from Minnesota, USA - S1T2_Fc - Sphagnum magellanicum MG | ecosystem: Host-associated > Plants > Peat moss > Unclassified...
GATAGACTAAAAAGAAAGACAAAGAGAGGATGAAATTCTAACAAGCTTGAAAGAGTGAAAGAGAAGCTTGAGGTGGTATGAGTGGGCTTGGATATGTTAACATTGAATGTAAGTAGAGAGTGTGTGTGAGGGAGGTTAAAATCTAACAAACTAGAAAGAAAGAAGGGATGAGATACTAACATAATTGAGAGGAATGGAAGAGAGGGATTTTGACAGGCTAGAAAAAGAGAGTGTTATGATAGATTAGAGAGAAGACAAAGAGAAGATGAGATTTTGATAGGCTTGACATAGGATGAAATTTTGTTAGAGTCTACTGAATGAGATTTTGGAGAGGTTGAAAAGGATGAGGATGAGATTCTGATAGGCTTAATAGAGGATGGGATTCTGTTAGAGTCTACTGAATGAAATTTTGGCAGAAGCTGCAAAGGATGAGGATCAAATTCTGAGGTTGAGATTCTGACAAAGTCTCTTAAGTGCAAGTCTAGAGAAGGAGAGAGAGAGAGGATAAGTTCTAACAAACTAGAGAAAGAGAAAGGGATTCTAATAGACTAGAGAGAGAAAGATTCTGACAAATTAGAAAAAGGATGAGATTCTGACACAATTGAAAGAATGAAAGAAATTGGGATTTTGACAAATTAAAGAGAGAGAGATTTTTGTTAGGAAGATAATTTACTGAGAGATAAAGATTTTAAACAAAATGAGAAATATTACAACTTGAATTGAAAGAAATTTTTGGCATTTAATCCTAGGTTACAAAAATCACAAGCAGAATACGTCATGGGTTTACCATGGGGTTGGTGGGATATGTGTGCTACTATATATGCTATCTTCAAAATTAGAACTATTTTACAGGGGAATGGGTTCAACTAGGTCTTGAGGTTCCATGAACTTTTCCAAGGTTTGAAACTCACCCTCAAATCACATTTTGAAAGATTGCTTTGGGGTATGACTAGTGGCTACATGTTGGAGGTAAGATTTATGATTGATTCTAACTACCTCCAATGTGTTCCAAGGAACACTCTCACCCACAAGGAGAAACCAATGTTTGTTAATTCGACGAAGTTGCCAAAGCATTGACCAGGTCAATGGTAACAAAGTGAAAATGTGTGCAAGTACTATGGAATTTGGGAAAGGCGGTAACAATGTACACTTTGTTCCAAGCATGTTTCCAGGAATGAGTTTTGGGTACACATAGGTTCATTGGGTTTTTGGGTTAGATTAAGGTTTGTAAGACGGTATGAAGTAGCCGCCTTCTTGTGGGATTGAACTAATTGTGTTTCAACTAGGGTTTGCACAAGGTTACAAACTTTGCAACAAAAAATGCAAAGAGATGAAGCAAACATGGAAAAAGATCACACACAAAACCAAAATGTTTCCCAAATTATGAAGTTTTTTACACAATCATAAAAACCTCATCCTTGCCTATTGTGACCATGGCTTTGGAAAGTTAACGCTAACTTGGTAAGTGAATTGCAATGAGACTTGCATGACTACTGATGACACTACAAAGCTTCCTTCTGTCAATGTTCTTTTTGCATGACAACCCTCCGTCGATAGTCCTTTTGCACGATGACGATGGTGAATGGGGTGCAAGTAAGCCTTTGGGGGCTTTTAGTTCTTCTTGTTATTCTAACCTCTCATTAACTTAAAGATTTTACATGTAACCCACTCACACAAGACCCTCACACTCATTCATTCAAAAACTATACACCTCACATTCACAACTTGAACCCTCACACTTGAAGCTTCAAGCATTTCTCACTCACAATAGTCGTCACTCACTTAAAATCTCTACACCTCACATTCGTAGCTTGAACCTTCACATTGGCAACTTGAAACATTTTTCATTCATAGACAAAAATGTTTCTTTGTCAAGGTGCACGAAAGATGAAGACCCTATTGTCAAGGTGCACGAGAAGGAAATAAAAAAACATAGGGTGAAACTTAAGGAAACACTAAAATCAATGTAATTCTAAGTTCACCTTGTATTTTTTTCCTTTGTTTTTGGCTCACCCTGGCTTTTTGATTGCACCCTAAGTTTTGGCCCAACTCAGGGTGAGAACCCTAAATTTTGGCGATTTTATGGATAACTTAATGTATAGGTTTAAATGAATTTAATTTTTCTTTTGTACATTTTAGCCATCATTTGGGTGAATTGTGTTGGCTTCATCAATTTCGTGAAGACACATTCACAACAAAAATAGATAACGTTAAATGAATTACATCATTGTTGGTAGGATAATCAACTCCTTATGCCTTATCATTCCCTCCAACACACATTTGTGAGTCAACTAGCGTAACATCTAATGAAACAACATGTTGTTAAGTTGCAACTACAATTCCTTTTACTTGCCCCTTCCCCAATTTAGTGTAAACAACACTTTTTCTAGTAGCCATGTTGTCATAAATATTACATCCACATTAAACAAATTATCAATTTTTTTGCAACAATGGAAAGAAACATATATAAAAAGAATTTTTTTTGTACCTCTTATTCTTGTTGTTGCAAGGAAACATAATAAAAAAATACCCCAAAAATTTATTGCACTTCCAAATCATATTGTTATAAGAAAACATATTTAAAGGAAACAATTTTTTTTGTTGCACTTTGTATTCCTTTGTTGCAAGAAAACACAATGTAAAGACCATAATAAATTTTCAAACCTCATATGCCTTTCACAATAAAAATACGTAAAAAAATAAGCCCAAAAAAATAATCTTGCACCTCATATCCCTTTTGCAACAAGAAAACATAGATAAAAGGACCCAAAAAAAATTCCTACCCCTAGTATTATTATTATTATAGCGAGAAAACACAAAAAGAACCCAAACAAAAAAAAATCTTATACTTCCTACTCCTACTCTTGTTGCAACAAGAAAACACACTAAAAACCATTAAAAAAAGTTCCTACACCTCCTACTTTTGTTGTAGTAAACAAACACCAAAAATAACCAAAATATAACTTTAAAAATAAATTTTTTATTGCAACAAGAAAACATACAAACAAAGACAAACAAAACAAAACAAAAATGAAATGGAAACCAAAAAGTCCAAAAAAAAGACAAAACAATGCCTAAAACCCTTTTCAAGGCCCAAAGATCATTTTTAAAAAACTAAAAAGAAGATTGAAGGAGTTTCAAAGAAGCTTATCTAAAGATGGCACTCATTATAGAAGTTACTACAACACAAAAAAAATCAAGAAACTAGTGCTTTTGATCTTGGAAAAAAAAAAAAGTTGAAAATAACACAACAAAGGTTGTTGAAGCTTACCTTTTTGAAGTGATGTATGGAGGCAACAACGAGAAAAAAATGGGAGTATAGAGGAAGGGCGGGTTCAGAGGGGAGCAAAAAGAAACACAAACAAAAGACAAAGACAAAACATTGGGGAGAAAAAATGGCTTTGTGCATGGGTGGGAAGAAAAAGGAAAAAAAAGGATGGAAGGAAAGGCCGGGGGGGGGGGAGAGGGGGGGGGGGAGGGAGAGAGAGTAGGTAGCAAAGTTTTTTGTTTTTTGGCAAAATTTTGCCAAATTTTGACCTGAAAAATGTGATTTCAACTTATGATTCCATGTAAAATAATGGTCAAATTTCACCAAATTTCAAGAAAAAAAATCCAAATTGCTAGATTTTTATGATAAATTCCAGTAAATATAAATAATCTTTTTTTTCTACTTTCATATCTAGTATGTAGCCAAATGCGGCTAAATCATCTTACGGAAGATCGCCACTTCAACTATATCACACAATTTTTAAAAACAACCTTGTACCTATTATGTAGGTAGAGTGGGCAGGAAGAAAGGAGATGGGCAGGGCACGCGGGAAAAAAACGGGTGTGTGTGCCCAAGAGGGATTGGGGGAGTGGAGGGGGTCAGTGGTGGGGAGGCCGTTGCCACTGCCTTGGTTTTCAACCATTTTCTTTTTAGCTTAAGGTTTCATCAATAGGTAGGTATGGAGGTAGGTAGATCAATATGTAAGAAGGTAGGTCAGTAGGTAGGTCAGTAGGTAAGATTAGGTCAATAGGTAGGTATGTAATTTAGGTTAGTAGGTAGGTTAGTAGTAAGGGTAGGTATGTTGATAGTAGGTAGTTAGTAGGTTAATAGGTAGGAATATAAGGTTGGGGAAGAAAAAGGATGAGGAAAAAAAAATGAAGCGATGTTTTTGGCTGGAGTGACCCAACACCCACCAATGCATCTTTCTTTGTTCTACTTTTTCTTTTTTTCACATGTGTTGGGAATTTTAGTTTGGAGCAAGAAAGGGATTGATAACTTTAGTTTTAAGCAATATCACAATGCAATGTGAAGACAAGTTTGGAACAACAAGACTTGTTACAAAAATGTAACAAAGTTTGAGAACTTCTCGAGTTTTTTTGTTTTTTTCTTCTTTTTGTTTATTTTGGTTTTTAAAAATATTTTTTTCAATTTTTTTTATAATTTTGGTTTTTTATATTTTTTCTATATATATATATATATATATGTTTATGTGTTTTTTTTTAATTAATAAAAACCTTGAAACCTTTATCTATTAATGCATGTTTATATTGTTGAATTAGATTGTGTGAAATCACCAAGGATGAGTTTGTGATTAACATAATTCATCTTCACATTTAGCACCAACAATTCTACATGTATCACCATGTTACAAAGGCAACTAAAGGAGTTGCAATTTACCACCAAGTTCATGACATTATAAATGAAGAGGGTAATGATAGAAAGGGATTTTCTATGAAGAGGAATAACATGTCATTACTTCTTTTTAAAATTAACATGGACTTGCTTATTTGCATTTTTTGGAACACAATTTTTATAGTGTGGTGCATTTTGCATGTAGCTTATGTGTACATAGAAACTAAAAAGTTAGTTTATGCCATTTGGTATTATGGCAACCCATGACATGCGAATGTTTTTCCAAAAGATCTTCGTGAATTTTTGAATTTCAAGTTTACTTCAAAGTTTGCATTAATTCATAATAATTTTTTTTTTTTACAAATTCAAATTTTCTTATGTTAGTCAAGCAAAGAATATAATGTTTGTTTGGACATGAAATACCTAGATATGAATATTTCATATTGCAATTTTACAGCATTTTCACCCCATAATACTTGCATCAACCTCCCAAATATTTCATGGTTTATTTGGCCAATGATGCAATGCGGGTGTTGAAATGTCCACTATTGTATTAACCCATATATATATACACACACACCTACATGTTTTTTCAATTTAGAAGTTGTTGATATGTGAATATTGCATGTTTCATGTTAATAATGTGATTTTGACATAATACCAATGTGGATATTGCATTTTGAAATCAAGGGTCCACTTAAGGTTAGCATGGATCAACAAATGTTACTTTCGGCATGACCCTTGATGTGGGTATTCCATATTGGGTAATTAATAGAATTTGTAATGCTTACTTGGTTTTCCAATTCATAATTGTTTTAAATGTGGGTATTACATACTGGGTAATTAATACAACTTGTTAATGGTGGATGAAAGTATTGCATAATGATTTAAGGTGGGTTAATGAAATTTATCCATTTGAAAAAGGTATTACAAAATTGTATCAAAAATGTGTTGAAGTTCCATTCAACCCTAAATGCATTGATTTTTGCAATACCTTCATTGCCGATAATCATCACCTTCCATAGTATCTTTAAGATTTTTAATGTGTGAGCAATATTAAAGAAATAGTGATTTGGTTGAAAAGTAGAATTTTTTTATTGAAAAGGAAAAGTTTAGCCAATAAAAGATATTGGTTTTGCCAAAAGGTGGAGGTTTAGCTAAAAAGTTAAAAAGTTTTGTTGAAAGGTGGAAATTTAGTCAAGAAAAAATATTAAATTTATCAGCATATAAAAATTTAACCAAGAAAAGATATTGGTTGTGCTAAGAGTTGGAGGTTTAACCACAAAGTAAAGAAGTTTTGCTAAAAGGTGAAAATTTAACTAAGAAAAAAATTAGTTTTGTTGATAAATAAGAGTTTAGCTAGGAAAATCTAAAGGTGTTGCCAAGAGATAATGGTTTAGTCATTAAGTAAATAGGTTCGTCAAAAAGTAAAAGTTTAACCAATAAAAGATATTGGTTTTTTCAAGAAGTAAAAGTTTAGCTAGAAAATAAAAAAAGTTTTGTTGAGAGGTGGAAGTTTAACCAAGTAAAGATATTAGTTTTGTTAACATATAAGGGTTTAACCAAGATAGGGTAAAATTTTTGATGAAAGGTATCGGACCTCGGTTTAATCAACAAGTAAAAAGGTTTTGCCAAAAGATAATTTTACTTAAGAAGTAAAAAGGTTTTGTTAATAAATAATATTAAGTTTGGAAATAGAAAGTTTTTGCCAAGATATAGGAGTTTAGCTAGGGAAAAAAATAAAATGTCAAAGAGAGATAAAAGTTTTGTTAAGAGGTAAAGAAAACATAGAAATTTAGCCAAAGGATAAATAGGTTTTGCCACAATGTAGAGGTTTAATCATAAAAATATATAATTTTTGCCAAAAAGAAAAGGTTTAACCAAGAAGAAATAAAGGCTTTTGCCTAAAGGGTCAAAGTTTAGCCAATGAAAAAATAAGGGTAGGTAGGTAAGTAGGAGGGGGGGTTGATTGTTAGTTGGTAGGTAGGGACAAGATGTTAGTAGTAGGGCAGTAGGGTAACGAGGTGAGAAGGTAGTATGAAGGTCAGGGTTGAAACAAAAACATCCCAGGAGAAACTCATTGGTTAGAAACCAAAAAAAAGTTGACCGATAGAGGCTGGATGAAAAAATACAGCCTATCCCATGAACATACCGATCAACTGGTGCATTTGTGGGCGCTGGTTCATTCTGGCCAAATTTTTTGGCCTGGAGGTTTTATTTTCTATGCCCACCAACAACCCAACTAGGCACCCAACTAGTGCTCATCCAAAACCTTGAACTTGTTTTTTCCAACTGGTGCGCTGATGGGTGTTGGGTCACTCTGACTACCTAGAACCAAATTCCCAGTTCCATTTATGTGTGGAATCGGAACTGAAATAGTGCTACTTTGTTTTGGAGGTTCTTCATAAAAGTAAAGAACTGCTTAACATTTGAAACGACCCATGTATTGCTCACATGAGGGGCAATGTCAAAATAGATTTTGCCAAATGAAGCACACACCTAGTGACACGAGCATGTCTATGGTGCACACAGATGGCGCGCCCAAGTGAAGACCCTGGGTTCTGGCTCCTTGAAATCCCAAGGGAGGTAGGCAGATAAAATGTGCACATGCACACATAGTCTGCCCACCTTTTGAGCTAGTCCATCTAATTTTCTCTCCTGCCTTAGGCAATTTGTTAAAAAACAATCATACATGAGTAACACCTATCCTAGCAGCTTGTCCCTAAAAAGAAGCTTAGGACAAAGCATGTGAGGAGAGCCAATTGGGTGGTGCCAACATGCCCACAAGGGATGTTTCTTATTTTTTTGAAGGGGTGGGAGGTTGAATTCCCTTTCAAGTTCCCATTAAGTTCCCATCAAAAGATAGCAGCATGAAAACTGCAGACTGGATAATTGAAACTTCAAACTTGGGCCATGAAGACAACCTGCACTGTGACATTTTTGAGTTTGAAAAAACAAAAACCACATTGCAATTGTGTGCATGCAGTCAGAACAGTGGCAACTGCTCATGAGCTCCAAACTGCAAGGGCAGATTGCAGTTACACATGCTAGGTGGATAAAAGTGATGTAAGAAAGAGAGGATAATAGGGAGCTCGGAAAGTACTGGAAGCAAATTCTGAGAGAGAGAGAAGAATGTTGAGCGAAGGAAGAGTGATTGCAAATCAAAGCAACAGATATAACAGCAAGGCTGCATATGTACAGGCAAAAGTTGGAACAGAAGAATGGAGTATTGTTAACTTATATCATGAAACTTGATAATGTAATCAGAAGCTGCCTCACTACCTTGTGGCACTGCGAGCAGAGGGCAGCAGGACATAATGTGTTCAACCACACCAGCCAAGGGTGTGCACCCCATCCTGACAACAACAAGCTACTGAAACAATCCTTGCAATTCTCTAAACACTGGAAAATAATCAGAACACATCACATACTTGGTGTATTGTTCATCCAGCACCACATTAATCCATTGTAGCAGTTGCATCATTGATGGCAAAGTTTATTTGGGGGCATTCCCACATGAAGCTTTCATTCCATGTGCATCCAAAGTCCACCACCAAGGAATCCAAACAAGGAATAGACAAATCCAAGGGGTGAAATGCTTGTAAACCACCAATAGTCTTTGAGGATGGGACAAGGGAGGCAAGAGCCTTAGCAACACAAGCTCTTATCAAATTTCTCTTGTTCCTATCAATAACCCATCAAAATCCTTTTGTTCCCATCAACTTCCTTTTGTTCTCAACCCAACCCTACGGAAACTCTTACAAAGCTCTAACCTTTGCCATTAAAAGTTTTTTTTGCAACTTGGAAACTTGGCTCTTGAGATGGTTCCATGGTGACAAAGATGAAAAGAATGTGATTGAAAAAAAGAAAGAAATTGAGAAACATGGTGCGTGCATCATGTGCAGTGAGAAAATGGCTGTGGAGGATGGGTGCAAAGTTTTTTTTTCTCATTTTTTGGGTATAAAAATTTTGGAAAATTTTGACCCGCAGAGAGAAAAATTAGATGAATTTACACTTGAAAATTTTTAAAAATTCAAAAATTTCTCCATTTTTTGGTCGAAAATTGACAAAATTTTGCCAGAAAAAAAAATCACTGGCTCACAGGCACCTCAAGAACTAGGCAGGTGAGCAGGAAGGTGAACGGTGAGACTCGTGAGAAACTGGAGCAGAGGCCTAGAAAGGAGCTCCCCAGTTCCTGGGCAGGGCGGAAAGGGGAGCCTGAGCAGAAAGTGGGGATTTTCTGCCTGCCAGGGTTTGTGGAAGATAGTGGGCAGATCTGCTTCTTGCCGCTTCTTCCCTCATGTGCGTGTGCTAAGAATCTCACAACAAAATTTAATTTGCAAATAAAGGGATAGTGTGAGGGTCATGTGGGCAAGGCATATGTATATAAAACCTTGACAATATCATGGAGGAAATGGAAGTGGTCATGGTTGATACACAAAGACAAAAGGTCCAGACAAATTTTATTCTGTTTTGCTCACTTCACTCCCTTGATTCACTCCCTCTCTCCTCTCCCCTCTCCCCCAATTCATGGATTGGTACTCTCTTGGTGTGGTTGCCCAAGTTGTGGGGAAGATTCCCCCTTTTGTAGTCATTGCCCAATAGGGAAGTCATTGGCCCATTAGTGTAGTCATTGAGCCATTGTCAGGGTCAAATTTTGGAGCATCAACCAACAAAGAAAGAATCTGGTTGTATTTTTAGCTTCGTAAGCATAACGGAGCGCCACTTCCCAACGTTGGAACTTTGTACAACGTTTGCGAGTTGGTGTCACCATTTGGTTTTTGGACTCCTCTGGGGCCATAGTGAACCAGCACCCACCAACGCACCATCCACTGGATGCCTGTTGTTACTCAGTCTTCGATGAACCTCAACTGAGTTAATATTTGATTTCACCTTGGTAACCAATTCTGTAAGAAAATAGATAATTACTATGAAATTAGATGGTTTATACATAGGTAAGGATTGTTTTTACTACCTATCTGCTAAGAACCCACTAGTTGCTAGTGGGTTGTTAGTAAGCAGGCAATGAAAAAAAAGGCAACTGAGCTAACCATCGTGGTTAGTATGGTGGTTAGCTAGGGAACTGAAACCCAACAGAAAATTGTTTCCTGACCACTTACCATTCATCTTTCATAGTGTGCTTGCGAGTGCTGGTTCATGTGGCCTTTACCTACTGCTACATGTATTATGGAATGGATTTAAGAAGGCTAATTTCACTTACGAACACAACAATGTCAATAGGTCGAGCACAAATTTTTAATGGTTTGTAGGTCGAGCACAAATTTTTAATGGTTTGTATTGAGATTTGCTTTTTGCTTTTTTGGTTTAGATTTTTGCATTATTGAAAAATGAGTCATATTTTGAATCATCAAAAATTATTTGAAATCACACAAAACTGAAATTACATTTTATTCATAAAATATTTTGAACCTTGTTTATATTTAAATCAATTTGAGATAAAAACTCAAATAAATAAACTACCCCAATTTCTTTTTAATTAATTAAAACTTAACCAACCAACTAAACTAACACATCATTCCAATGGGCTGTGTTTCAAATTATAAGCAATTTCCTTCACAATCAACTCACATGTCAAGCACGTCTTCCAATTATGCGTCAAACTGATTGACTCAAAGTTGAACGAGCAGGTGAAACTAAACTACTCAAGAAAGAGAGGCTGAAAGAGTGGTGCATACCATAGTAGCCTTGCCGAATAATTAATATATTAGAGTTTTCCGTAAAGTCAGGAAAACACGGCACCAGAACCCTGGGTTTGGTCCAAAACCGGGTGAGATTTTTAGAAAACCTGTTAAAAAAGTACATTGCCTTCCAGGGGGGGGTGAAACTCAGAAATGCACCATTTTTTGTGCCAAATTGAGTTTCATCCAGTTTTGACCCCCATCTTTCCTTTTTCCTGAGCGCCTCCACTGCTGCTACATATATTTTCACTGCTCCTACAACTACTATAATAACCTCGAACCTTGTGCATTAAATGCGAGTTTCAGCATTTCATACCCAGATTTAATCAAACTTCCCAACTTTGCGGACCTCACTCAAAGAGAGGACGGGGGTGAAAAGAGGCCCAACGACAGGGTGAAGACAGGAAGACTTTAAGGAAAACTCTAATTTCTCTTAAAATTCTCAAAAGGCATAACCATTAAGAAAGGGTGTACCATTGTCAAAGGAGTTTTTTTGTTTTTCTTTGGGGGCTTGGGTTTGTTCCCTTGGTTGTATAGTTTTGGAACCTATGGCGGAGGAGGAGTTGGAGCTGGAGCATCAGCATGGCAAGGCGCGCGTACGAGTGGCTCGTCTGTGGAGAAGCAAAGCTGACGGCCAGCCGCACGACTTGGTGGAATGGAATGTCTCCGTCTCCCTCACTTCCAAAGTGCTCCCTGCTTTCACCGAAGGCGACAATTCCAATATCGTCGCCACGGACACAATCAAAAACACGGTGCAAATCTCAATCTCTCTCTTTCTCTCTCTCTCTCGCTGTGATTGTTTGTTTGCAGTTTGAAATTTGCTCATAGTTTTCTCCAATTTGTCCTGTTGTGTGTTCTGTAATTTGTGCGTTTGTAAGTCGTGTAGGATTGATAGATTCTCGGCTTTCAGTTAGTTTCTCTGTTCTGGTCGCGTTTATTGATTCTGTTGCAATTCGTTCGTGTTGCATTGCTTCTGTGTTCTCTGGCTTTTTTGTTTGTTTGTTTGTTTCTTTCGCTGCCGAAAGGCTCTGGTTCTAGATTTTTTCTTCTTTCTTTTTTTCCTTTTTATTTGGTGGGAGGAAAACCTCAGTCCTGGTTAAGAGTTTGGTGAATCAATCATGCGATGTTCTTCTCGTACTTTTGCTCCTGTCCTCGTCCTCTTATTCTTGATGGTGTCTCTTTTCAGGTGTGCTGTTTGTTGTTCTCTTGTGTTTGTTTTTTCTTCCGTCATGTGCATTTCTTTCTTTTCTCAGTCCTGCTTTTCGCTGGACATGACGCCGGCCATGTACTAAACTGGCCTGAATTTGTGATCTGCTGAAGGTCTACGCAGTAGCTAAAGAATGCACCGAGCGGCTTTCACCGGAAGACTATGGAGTTCGTCTCGGGAAACATTTCCTCACAACTTATCCCGAGGTATGTTCGTGAAACTTAGTTGTGGTGAGAAAGAGATTGCAAAGTCTATTGAACTTTTCTTTCTCGTCCAGCTCTAGTTTTCTTTGGAGAGTTGGATTTTGCAGTCAACAATTTCCACCTTTCTGCCTCCACAGATTGTCACAGGCTCGAAGATAACACTCTTTGAGAAGCCTTGGGAGCGCGTCACAGTTAATGGCCAGCTTCACGACCATGGTAACCACCGCCCTCTTCTTGTTTTTCCTTCGCCTTGCACATCCTCCCGCCCCAATCCTCTCAATACCACCTCCTGGCGTATATTATTGTCTCCTTGCCGGAAAGAAAGAGGACCTGATTGAGGCCACCAGTCCACATTGTTGAGTGCTTCATTGACAACACCTTTCCAAGAGTTGTTCTCCAAAGAGATAGATGCTCAGCCAACATGCTATTTTTCTGGAGCATCTTCAATTTGTCAATCTTGGTTCCATGGTTTGAGCTGGAGATATGCATATATATTCTCTTTCTTGGGATGACAGTTTTATATAAGAAATGGGTGCAAAGATGAATTTTGGTTGGCTTCTCTCTCTCCCTATGTCTAATGACTGTCTACCCATGTCCAGAAGATAGAAAATTAATCTCTTCCTACGTCTACTGACTAGACTCGTATCTAGAAGAAGATGGAAAATTAATCTCCTTGCCGTTTTGTACCCTTGCACTGGTTGCTTGAAGACAACTAGCAAACACACAGAGAGACTCCAGAGTTCCATCTGAGGCAGACTTTGCTTTGGACAGGTTATAAGCTGGGATCAGAGAAACATACGGTGGAGGTTGTTGTCAAAAGTGATGGAGAGGCTGAAGTAACATCAGGTGTCTCAGAGCTGTCTCTGTTGAAAACAACTCAGGTAAAGAACTCATCAACTTGTATCATGTGGAGCACAATGTGCAGAGTAACATATTTGTATCTTGAGAGTCTGACTTATGCCCCTCAATTCCAAGATGTCATGTGAACTAGATCATAGTGATCTGTTTTCCAGCTTGGAGGTTTGATTTCTGTTGTATTCCACCTCTCTTTTTTGAGACTTACTGGAGTTTCACTACATTCTGTCTTTGCAGTCAGGGTTTGAAGGCTTTTTTCGTGACAAGTATACCATCCTTTCAGATACAAGAGAGCGGATGCTGGCCTCAGCAGTCCGTGCTGTTTGGAGGTCTGTAAGCTGTATTTCCACTTGAATTTGGCATTTAGATGTGTTATCTTGTGTGCTTATTGCCATCTTTGGGTATCTTGCCAGTCTTACCTATCTGGCAAATCTCATCACATCTCTGCATCTGTCATAAATGGGCTAAATTGCAGCTACTCCACCAAGCCAGCAGATTATCAGAAAACATATGAAGAAGTTAAAGATGTTCTTGTCACAACTTTTTTTGGACCACCTCATGAAGGAGTCTACAGCCCCTCTGTTCAGAAGACACTTTACGAGATGGCTCAAGCTGTCCTAGCCAGGTATTACTGCAGGTTCTTGGTCTTATTTTTTCACTCTTCACAAAGTCTGTAAGACGAGCTCTAGACAAAATGCTCACATTTTTGTTTTTATGTATTGAATATGCATCCAGGAAATATATTCACTAAATTGGAATAGAAGAAGCAAAAGTGGAACTTTTCCATACTGGATACCAGAGACACTGGAAAGTTCTGTTAGCTTTGGGACACCAGCTGTAATCACTTTCAAAAGGCATTCTTTGTAGGAGGTTGTAGATGTAGTCTTGCTCCTTTGATGCCCTGTGAACCCTCACAGGAGATGATGCTGTTTTACAATGCATCATCAAGGATACCTTCTTTGTCCCCTGTTTCAGATCAGCTCAAGAAGATTTCAACTTTGGAATATAGTTGCCTTTTCCAATTGGGTTGTGTAAAGACCAAGGATGCAATGACTATCTTTGCACTCCTCTGTATAGGACTGGTCTTTCTCACTTCTGCAAATCTGCATACCCATGTGGAGTTTTTTTTCAGTTGCAAATGTTGGTTTCTATCCAACTTGTCAGAGACCAGTCATGCCTAGGATATTCATACAATGAAAGTTCTTTGGTCATAATGTGCAGATTCCCAGAAATTGGTTCCATATACCTAAATATGCCCAACATTCACTTCCTGCCTGTAAATTTGCCAACTGTGGGTGTCAAGGTAAACTCAATGCATCCCACAGTGATCTGGCTTGCATTAGTCAAAATTTTCACCACTTGGAGGTTTTGTATCTGGTATCTTGCATGATAAGTAGAACCGATCCTTTCCTACATTTTTGAAGTGAAGATTTTGAAGTAAGACCACCAGGTTGACAAGTTTATTTTGTTCTCATTTGTTTCCTTGTTCAGTTAGGAGATGATGTTTTCACGCCAACTGATGAGCCCCATGGGACAATCGAAGCACGGTTAAGCAGGAAACACTAGAACGAGTTGTGAGATGCCAACGAGGTGAAGATGCTAATTGTGTTCATCTTCTTTAGCATGGATGTTGATATATCATAGTGTTAATAATATGGCAAATTTCATGGCAAATAGCTGCAGGTACAGTTGTATGATTTGATAAACTTGCAGCACAATGTCAAAATCCTCCCTGGTAGATGAAGTATAGCATGGCTGCCCAATGACCTTGGATTTGTTGTATTACAGGTTTACGTGTTCAGGAGCCAGTGTTGAAAGTTATTTAGTTTTCAACATCCTTTTAGCATGCTGACTGAGTTGTGTGGGCAATTGCAGAAACAGATGGCCTGGCTGAAACCTATGCAATGTTCTGGTCTTCTATGAGCAGTTGTTACTGCAGACCAGCAGCTGGTAGTATCTACCCATGTATTTTGTGATGGGTCTGCACTTCTGGTCTTATTATATGTCATTTAGTACAGAAAGAAGGAGTTGATTATTTTCCCTCTGAGCCTTCTTGGATAGTGTAGCCATACACAAATGAATTTTTGCTGGTCATCCACTGGATGTCTAGCCGCATGTTTCATCAACTTTCTCTTCCCATCTACTTTTGTTGTGTCATAAACATCTCTTTGAAAGTGAATGTCTCCTCTCAACTAGCACTTGGCCACAAGAGAACATTGATGGTGGACAGAGAGTTTTGGACATTGCCATGGTCATTTCCTCATCTTTGCTCAAAATGTAATAATAAAAAATAGAAATTAAATCATGCAAAATCCATCGAAATCATCCTTTCTCCGAGAGGAGTTTGACTCAAGGTTCATTCATTTTTTCTTTCGTTCTTTCTTTGTTGAATCCTCATTTATAAAGACCCTGCGCCAATTTGTTTTGAATGTAATCAGAGCATACCTAACACAAGGCATTTTGCAATATATCTTAGTAGGGATATTGATGTGAGCTATAATAGTAGGTTTTGATTAATGAGGTTACATTTCATTTTGGATGGATTTATCTCTCTCCCCCCACCCCCTTGTCATCCACATGTATAAACATCACCAATTCTATATGTATTCATTTTCAATTTTTGCCCCTCAAAAAAACCAATTCAATGTGGATCAACCCATCAATATAACTAGCATCCAATATGTAGCCCCTCCCTTGAGTGGTCATACCATGTGTTAAAAGTTAACATTGCCCTCCCCCTGAAAACCTAGGCAACACATTTTTCAAATTATGCAAAGGAGACAACTTTCTTTTTAGAAGTAAAGAGTAAAGACCTTCACAAAAGAGTAAAGTTTAAAGGGTGGATTTATAGAGATTCTTGGGTCATATACTTTTTAGGGATTTTCTTGGTTGGTTGGTTGGTTTGCTCACAGGGTATGACCATTGATACTAATGTTGTGTAGGTGTATCTGTTACCCAGCTATGCATAATGAATAACTTACATAGAAGATGTGTCCTTTTACTATGGGTTGCCAAGGTGAAACCTGACCCCAACTCAATTGGGGTTTACCTAATGACCACCTATTACCTAAATACCTAGCTAATATAAGATGTATCCTTTATAGGATAGGTTATCCATGTGAAACCGACCTCAATTTAATTGGGGTTCACCTAATGACCACCTATCATCCTAACCACCTACCTATAAAATCTATGTTATAAGATAGGTTATTGAGGTGAAATTGACATCAATTCAAGTGGGGTTCACTTAATGACCACCTATTATCCTACTTACCGAGAGGATTTATCTTTTATAATATAGGTTACCAAGGTAAAACTCGACATCAACTTAGTTCAAGTTCAATTAATCGCCACATATTATACCTACATAAAGGACTTATCTTTTATAAAATAGGTTACCAAGATGACATTCGACATTCACATAATAATAGTAGAAGAAATCATGTCCATTCTAATCATATTTTTGTGACTAATGTGTGATTAATGGCCAAAGCAATTTAATTTGCAGTTACACTCGTACCAGTTCGATGTGGCACCTTAGTTGCAATTGTTTATAGTCACATGTACAACTAAACTTTCACAAATCCAAATTATAGTTACACATGTGACTACAATGTGTGACTACCATAAGTTTAAATAAAAATATTTATGAAAAATGAACATATGTCATTGAGTATGGATGGCATCCATTGATGGTTGACAATTAAGTTGATTTTGCAACTATATTTACAATTATACATAAATGACTAGATGACATAATTTTTTGCTATTGCAATTCAAAATGTACAAATTAATTTATTGACCAATAGGTTGTTAGAAAAGACTATTATAATCTAATAGGTAAACTAGGCTAGGTAAGCTTAATAGGTTAGGTTAAACTAGGTATGCCTATGTACGTTAGTAGCTTAGCCTAGCTTACATATTTACTTAGTTAGCCTAAGTTATTTATAGGTAGTAGTAAGCTAGTTTATAATTAGGTTTAGATAGTAGGTTAGGCTATGAAGGTTAAACCTAATTAGGCTAAGTAAGCTAGGTAAGTAGTTGGTAGGCTAATTCATTAATTAATTAATAGGCTAGGTAGTAGGTAATAAGTCGGATAAGTAGTAGGTAGGTTAAATTGTAGATATTTTATTGTGTGGATATGTGATAATGTTTTTATATTAATTAGTTATTTAATTAGCTAGATTAGATAATTAATTTACTAAAGGTAGGCTAGGTAATTAATTTATTAGGTAAACTTAGTAATAAATAGTAGGTATGTAGCATAGGTAATATGTAATAAGTGGGACAAGTACTAGTACATAATAAATAACTAGGTTAAATTGTAGATATAATATTATGTGGATATGTCATGGTGTTTTTTAATTTATTGATTGATTAATTAGGTAGGTTAGGTTGTAGATAGTAGGTAGTTAGGAAAAATAGTAAATATTTTATTGTGTGGACATATGATAATGTTTTTGTATGGGACAAAGGATGTGATAGTGTTGTAATGTTTCGCTTTCATTAAAATTTATCCCGTATCTTTGTCTACAACTTCAAACTTGTAAAGTACATAACTAGGTGAAATAGTGGACTAGATTGATAAACAATCAAAGTTAAAACATCACAACCACTTTGAGTGATCTACTAATGAATGTACATACCTACCCCCTTCAAGCACAACTACATTAGCAAATGCATTCAACACCCCCATGAAGGTAATAGAACATGGCCACACAAGTTGGGATAGTTCTAGTGATTTCTCCCCCTTGCCCAAATTTCCCATGTTTCTTATATCATGGCATTCCAAATGATCCCATCTCCAAATGGGATCTTGTTGAACATTTCTTTGAACATTCTTTGAACATCCATGCTCCCACACTTTGAATATATGTAAACCAAGTTGCTCCTCACATAGTCATCTAAATCCCGTCCACTTCTAATAATTTGCTCATGAGCATAACGGCCTTTTTCAAAGTGTAAGAATGCTAACATATGCATTCAACAACCCCAAAAGCAAACATGTCTAACCACACACCTTTCTATTGTATTTGTCAAATTTAGTTCCAATGCATGATATCCTTGTGGACGTCACATGTCTTAACATCATGGTGGTCCAAATCATTGCATTTTTGGATTGCATCTTGTTGAACACCTTCCAAACTTCCACCAAGCTCCTATATTTTGAATACGTGTCATATGGTCCCCCTAAAGAAGCAATACTCATAGTATGGTTGGTAGTCTCAAAAGGTGAACCCATAGGTTTCTATTTTGTGCCATTCGAACTTTAAAAGTCTAGCAAAGAAGTTGATGTTTCTGGTTGAGGAACTTATGAGTTAATCTCTTAGATTGCCATTTGTAGGTAAAAGTGTTGGTTGCAAAAAAATCTTAGCAACAACAAAAAACAACTTCTTGATCTTACTCAAGGGTGCAAATTCTTTAAGGTGTACCAAAATCTTGTCACAATGTCACCTACTTTTGTCTTTTTTTACCATGTAAAGACACATTTATGGATGTTTATGATGGAATTTAAAATTGTAATAGTCTAAAATATAGTCCTTCTAAAATTTTTGACAACTTTTGATTCATTATTTTTTATGGGGATCAAAATATAAGGTAAAAAATGATTATAGTAAGGACTAGGCCCTTTTTGTTCTGTGTGGTACACCTTAAAGGATTTTCACCTTCAAAGATTGGAATACTATGACTTCTTCATCCTCCTATTTTTTTTGTTAACGAAAACAAATGAGACTGTCAAAGATAGTGTAATTGGTGTCTCTAAAGTGGAAGATTCTATGGTCTAAGCACTATTGGTAATATTTCTCAATGAGGTGCTAATACCATTGCTTGATTGATCCCCTTCTTCACCTTTTACACTTTTTGTTTCTTTCACCTTCACACCTCATCTTTTTTTTTTTTTCACACATCTTTCCAACAATGTAAAACTTATGTTCCTTTAATTATAAATGATATCATTTCCATTGTTTTGCAAAGCTTTTGCAACTATTTTGTCAACATTTAAAAATTTTTGCAGACAAATTTTCACTTCCTTCATATCCCTTATTCTAACATATGGATGGTAATTTGAGATATCCAATGCACTTTGAATGGGTAGGAGAGGGAAGAACCCTCGAAGTTCATAATCTTCCCAAAGTACAAGTCCTTTTACACCATCACTCCATGTGATGTTCAAGAGAATCTAATGGTTGAATCCTTTCAAAGAAACAAATTTGACAAGGAGGTTCAAAAGGTTCACATGTGTTGCTTCTAAAAAAAGGTCCTTGCATTTGCATGTTTCTCATTGACATCATTTCTAATAGCCATCTTTGGTTGGCATACAACCACTTTAAAAATGAGCACACTTGGAAAAAATGAGCTTGATGCAAGTTTTTTAAATTTTCCACATGAAACATGAATTAACATGTGCATTCAAAAGTTGCAAAGAAAGCATACTGTAACAGAAATGAGTATTGGAAAACCTCTAACTATATGTGGCATTGTATGTGATAATTCATGAACAAAATGTTACAGAAATTATGCAGTTGTTGCAACAACAATTTTTTGACATGCGAATGAAGCCAAACGTTGAGGTTGTTGACCACATCAATTATGTGGAACAACTTGCCAATCAACTCACTGATTTGGGCGAGCATGTGTCAAAATAAACTATAATTTGCAAAATAATGAACATTTTACCTTTGTGTTTTAAGCACATGCACTCAACATTGGACAACATCCCACATCACGAACAAACATTAAAATCACTTTCATTATGACTGTTTAGAAAGGAAAACTAAAATTACATCCAAAGTGTGATGGTCGATGATGAGGAGGAGAAGGTATTTTTCTCTAGAAGAGGCCAAAGCTTTGGCTCTAACCAAAAAAATCTTTTGTCATTTAAAAAAAAATGCAACCAAAATTGTTGCATTTAAAAATAAAACCAAATGTAAGAAATGTGGAAAGAAAGGGCATTGGGAGTGTAAGTGTTTCGAGAACAAGAAAGATGGTGACTCTGACAAGCTTAGGAATAAGGGAGCTGACATGAAGAAGAGTGAGGCCCACGCGGTGATGAGCAAAGAACTTTAAAAAGAAAACAATTCAATGTTCATGGCACACATTGGAAAATATCCCTACAACAATGCATGGTACATGGATAGTAGCACCACTAATCACATGACAAATCAACTTGATTGGTTTGCATCTTTCGATGACATACCCTGAAGATTTGTACTACAATGCTCATTGACAATCACAAATTGTGGGTAAGAGGCATTGGGCATGTCCAAGTGCAATGTTAGATGGATGGGTATTGGGAGTTGTGTGTTCTTTATAAAGTATTGTATGTACCTGAACTAGACAAGAATTTCATTGCAGTTAGCCAGGCTACTAATTGAAACTTCATCACCACTTACACATGTCGTGCATGTTATTTGACAAGTGAAAGAGGGATGCAAGAAGGTGGTATCAACGGGCATGAAAGTCAAAAATCTTTATAAGCTTGCCCTGAAGGTCAACCACCCCCCCTACTCAAGCAAATGTAGCAATAAGCACATACTCAATTACAAACCACCCAATGTTCTAGTTAAGCAGCTAAGTTTATGACACCAACAATTTGACCATGCACACCATGTGATGATCGTGCACATGCACATGTGCACAAATCTATGGAAAGAATGGAACTAATGTAACATTCATTTCCAACAAATCCTTGTGAAGGTTGTGTGATTGGGAAGAATGTAAGAAGACCTTTTCCCAAGCAATGTTCATCACCACAAGTTAAGAAGGCATGATTTTTCTTCCATGTTGATGTCTATGGCCAGATGAACCAAAAGTCATTTGGAAATGCCAAGTTATTTGTTTTAGTCAAAGATGATTTTTCGAATATTGTTTTGTACATTGTGTGTGACACAAATATAATGTGTTGGAGCATTTGAAAGCTCGTTGCATAATTGTGCTACAATAAACAAGAAACTGGATCCAAAAATTGTGCAAAAACAAAAGGTGACAATTTTTTAGGAGACTTTACCTAGTTCTTAACTAATTCCAAGATCCATCATGAGCTCACAAGTCCATATACGCTTGAAGAAAATGCCTATGTTGAACGTGAGAACTTGACCTTTGTCAAGTGCATTTGCATGATGCTCCATACAAAGAAGCTAAGCTTGAACCTATGGGGGGAAAGTTGTTCAAACTACAACATACCTATTAAGTCAAATTAGTTCAAGGACAAGTGTAAGCAAGATAAAATGAACATCTTTTTTACCTTGTCAAAATTTCAACAATTAGATTTTCAATAATAATTAAAACCATTATAAGATTGTGAAACATATATATTTTTGTTTGAATGATAAAAGATAAAATGATTTTACACTAATGTGCATTAATTTCCAAGTTCCAACTTGTAAAAGTAGATTTTTAAAAATAGAAAATAGAAAAAATTGATGGTAAATGCTAAAATAGATGACGATCTTCATGTCATAAATTAATACATATCTATAAATGATTCTTTTTTTGATGAAAAAATAGGTTTGAACATATATAAACCAATTAGTTTCAAATTTACTTTTCACTTATTTTTAAAGTTCATTTACTTTTTATGTTTTGGGAACTATATTCTTAATACAACAAATGAATGTTACTTGACATGTACTTTCACTTAATTTGATGTTATTTTTTGTAGTTATATGTGTGACACATGGTTTAAGTGGACACATTTACTTTTTTTGTATATTTCATCTTGTTTTGACATGTACATGAAATAACAAGACACCCCATGAACTTTCGAGCGGCAAGGTACCCACAATCAATCATATGTGGGTGTTTGAGGGTGAAAGCAGGAAAAAAGGAACCAAACAGTGTGTGGACAGTCATTAAAAACTATTTTTTGAAATTTTGAAAAATCACCATGGGAACACTATTTTCGAAATAAATTTTTATTCTTTCAAGTTGCAACTACAAAAGTTTCATGAAAATTCACCATGTTTCAAGAGTTTTTTTATATGTTTAAAACACTCAAACAAGCATGTGAACAAGTGGTTTTTTTGTATCAAATTTTTTTTTCCCTTAAATCAAATGTTCACCAAATTGTTTCAATTTTTTTGTGAAATTTAATATATTCCACAAGAAGGGATCCATGTGTTTAAAACATTCCAAAAAAAAAGACATATACCTTTTTAGATTTTAATACTCGAATGTCCTTTAACACTATTATAGTTTTGAATTTGTAATCATGGTTCAAACTAAATTTTTTATCATGTTATATATCATATTTGATGTTCAATTTAAAAAACTATGTGAAAATTGTGAAAATTGCAGTCCTTGGAAAGGACTTTAACCTTGGTGCAATTGGTTTTTTTTTTTCATGTTTTCACCCTTGTGTGCATTACATATGCACATGTCCCTAAATGAAATCGGCAAAAACTTGATCCCCAAAGCATCAAAACAATCTTTGTGGGTTATTGTTCTGACACAAAGACCTATAAGCTTTGGGATGCAAAAAGATAAAAGTTGATTGTGAAAAAGATGTCATTTTTGACAAGTTTGCCATCTCAAACAAATTGATGCTAGACACTTTCTCATGGTTATTCTTGTTTGAAGCTACTTCCATGTAACACACCAACAAAACCCCTTCCACCACACAATGCAACAACCATCCAACTTTCATGAATGAATCGCCATTGCACAATGACAAAAATCACGAACCTATTGGTAGTGGCAATGATGATGATGGTGAGGCCCTATCATAATTATGAGTCAATCCATGCCTACCTCCATCACAAAACCACCTACCATAGCCTTAATCATTGCGATCCCAATGAGTTTGTGGTGTGCCTTCATAGCTTTACGATTACAATGTCCCCCATAGCTTCGCAAGCATGGCTTGTAGTGGGGACATTTTCAATGACCTTGAAACTTACGAAGATGCCATGAACAGTTCAAAAGCAGTTGAATGGCATATTGCCATGCACACAAAGTATGAAGCCTTGATAAAAAAATGGCACTTGCCATTTGGTCACCTAGCTCCCAATTGAACAAAAACCTATCAAATGTAAATGAGCCTATCGAATAAAGACCAACTATGATCTAGGTACATCACACAAAACAAAACATAGTTTGTGGTGAAAGGGTGCACACAAAAGCATGGGATTAATTATGACCACACTTTCAATCATGTTGTAAAGTATGAATCTTTTGTACTACCTTAACCATTGTTGTTCAATAATGCATGCATACTGTGCAATTCAATATTCAAATCACATTTTTCCATGGAGTCATTGACACCACCATCTATATGGTCCAACCGTTGGGCTTTGAGGTTGCTAGTGATGACAAAGGTTAACTTGTATATTTAATTTTGAAAAGCCTGTATAGTTTCAAACAATTTGGAAGAATATGGACTTAGAATTTTAACGAATTTTTCATGAAATTTGACTTGGAGCGCACTAAAGCTAACCCATGTGTCTACATATCAAAAGACAAGCCTCATTTGATCATCACACTTTTCATGCATGATGGTTTAGCATGTTGTTTTTCACCAAAGAAACTGGAAGCTTTAATTGCTTATATGGAGAGCCATTTTGCCATGTTACTCAATCCTCTATCAACTTATATATATCCTGGCCTCCACATTCATTGGAATGAAGATGATGGACAGATTTTTATCCACCAAGGTGTTTATTTACATTGCATGTTGGTGTGTTTTGGTTTTAATTATTCCACACCACTTAGTATCCTTATTGATCCAAATGTGAAGTTCAACACAATTTCCAAGCCTTCCAGCCCACCATTTGTGTATTAAGTCATGGGGTGCTTATTATTTGTTCAAACTCTTAGTTGCCCCAACATAAGCTATGTTGTGAGTCTTGTGCAACAATTTTTTGCTAACCCTCAACGTCCTCATTACCATGTAGTGATGAGAATTTTTTGGTACCTTGGTGGTACATTTGACCAGGGTCTTTGTTATGATGGCCGCAATGCACCACTTTTGTTAGAAGGAATGGGGACGACAATTATGTTAATGATATCACAAATTAAAAGTCATGAACTAAGACTAAATATTGTTATTGAATGGAATTCTTGTTGCTTGGTGTAACCATAAGCAAAATTATGTGGCCGCCTCCACCACTGAGTCTGAATACATCACAATTAGGTCCACAATTAAGGACATTATTTGGATGCACCGTTTGTTGAACAATTTGTGTTTCCCCCATAAACAACCCACTTGATTGTTCTTAGGCAACCAAAATGCCATTAGTTTGGTTCATAACCCAGAATTCCATCACCAAACAAAACACATCAACATTGTGTATCATTTTACCTGGGAGCACCAACATCTTGGCAATATCCACACTTCTTACATTCCCACTACCTCTCAAATTGGTTGATCTATTTGCCAAGGCTCTCCCTACATATCATTTATTTTTGTTATGTCAAGCCATTGGTTTGATTCATTTACTATGAAAGCAATGGTTTCTCATGAATAATCCTTTCATCTTTAGTGTTACAACCCACTAGTCAATGTTAAAACTTAGAGATCTAAAGGAGGGTGTTGAAAATAGAAATAAGGATTGCTAATTTGTAAGTTTAGTTAGAAGTAAGTTGGATGTTTATGTTGTAGAAGACGCCATTTGAAAGTAAGAGTATCAAGAAACCAATTGGTTATGTAATTGGTTGAGAAGTAATGATTAACTTATGCCCGTCCAATTAATTACATAGTAAAACAATGCACACACTAGCCCTTTTAAACAATGCCTTATGTTAATCTTCTATCTTTTGTCTCTTTTATGCTAAATGAAATCACCCTCTTTGTGGCAAACTATGTGTTTGTAACGAATGATCAATAATGTTTTGATGATTAAATTCATTTTTTTGTTTTTTAATATGCTATATATAAATAAGTCTTAGAAACCTTTTTTTTTTGGCCCTAAAAACACAAGTTCACCAATTATAGGCATGAGCATTTTCAAGAATTCATGCTACAATGAATCAAGTTTTATACCACTTCCACACACATAAGCAATTATGCATTGCACAAGTTGACTATGGCTCCTTTCATGCCTTGATTTGACACCTGATAAATTAAGCCGTCATCATTATATTATCATGCATTACAGAGGCTTGAATGACATTTGGAATATAAATTAACACCTTTTTAAAAAAGGATGATTACCATCCAAACAAAACATGCCCTACTCTGCACATCAATTGGAATGTTGATTAACATACCATAATTCATTTTTTGGCAGATAATTCAATAGTTGTTAAAACTTTGCTAGCTAACTAAATTCTAGAACTCAGATAAACCTCCATAATTGCCACCCTTTAACATAAGTCATGGGCAGAATCTATTTGCAAGCAACGTCTAAACAAGTGATAGGATTCACATATCATGTCTTGTGTGTATTTGTATGTCAAATCATGGAGAATAGGAGGTTAATTTAAATGTTTGAGTTCACTCTTCATAAATTGGTGTGGCAAGCTTCTAGCACACCAATAAGTCAACCATGTGCATTACTATCATGACTTTTACATGTGTCATACGAATAAAAAGCATTTAAACCATCTAAACCATTCAAATGCAGTTACATAAACACAATCCAATGCATGTATGCACATATGCAAAAGCAAACACCTTTTTGAAGATCTAAATTTGCGGTCTTGAAATTTTGAACATACTTTTTTAAACACTATGAAATAGTCTAATTCAACATGAAAATCTTGATAACTTGATCGGACCAAAGGTAGGAAAAATTAACAGAAAATGGATCATGGTAGAAGAAACATTTAACTCTTGTTTCATGTTTTTGGGTCATATTAAATTGCAAGAACCATTTAAGTTTTGGGATTTGAAGGACATCAATTAACATGTCTCTTTGAACTCATGATAGAAAGTTGGCAAGAATGAACAATTGTAGTACCTTGAATCAAATTTTGAATGTTTGAAATCCCAACATTTCCACATATAGAGATAACTAGAATGCCATTGGTGGCCTTCAATTTGAACCCTAGGGCCTTTTTGTTATTTGTCAACAACTATGTGCTAAAAATGAATAATGCCTTTAGGTGAACATTGTTCCCTACAAAATGTGACATGCAATTCCAATATTTATTTTTAAAACTAGCTACAAGTAGCCTATTCAAGCATTTTGACCCAAAGATACCCCTCATGAGATTGGATTAATACAAATGTTTGCAACAAATAATTTTACCACACTTCCAACCATATATGGCATTGCAAGACCTCAACACTTGGGACATGAAATTGCTATAGGACTTATAGCCTCTTCATCATGTCAACATCTACATCATCTTCACATTAGATTCCTCATCTTGCTCTTGCATTAAAAAAAACTTGAATATTAACATGTACCGAACAAAATGATGGCTGCATATTAATTTTGGGCAATTACTTGGTTGAAATAATTAAATAGGGATGGATTTTTGTATCAAATTACCAACTGCAACATTACCTACATCTTTATATAATAAAGTAAGAAGCTAGTGAAAGATTCATTGCACTTGAATATTATCACCCTAACAATTCAATGTGAATATGTATTTAGCAGCACCAAAAAAATATTTTAAAAATATGGTCACGAACCTTCTTGTTGCATTTTAGGAATTAGTTGCAATGTCTTTTTCCGTTGATTATGTTTGATATGTACCGATATCATGGTGGTCCAAGTCACCACATTTTGAGATGGCACGTTGTTGAATAATTTCCAAGCATTTGCCATGTTCCCACATTTTCCATACATGTCAACCAAAGCAATTCTTACAATGACATTATAATAAGTGAAAATTCAACTATCTATAATTTACAAAAAAGATAAGATGAATCCATGTGAGTTAACCTCAAACCAACATTTAGAGGACCTTTTGCTAAGGTTTTGAAGATTTTCTAGACATCACTAACTTAATGCATCTTCTCTAACAACCACAAGCTTCTATTAGGTTCCACACATGTATTTGATTTTTTTAATATTACAATTGAATGTGAACCTCCACAAATTGGTTAGTTAAACATCAATTTATGAATTCAACCTCACACCTTTTGATTGCACATTTTGATTTATAGCAGCTCTTTGTATGGGGAACAAGATACTACCCAACTTCATATTTAACAAACAACCTCCCTAGGGAAGAAAATTTTCATTGCATAAATCTTGTCATAACAAATCTACACCCAACACTCAAATTGAACTTGAGTGAATGGGTGTCCAATTTTTTATTATAGAATGCAAAGATGGTAAGGCCTTGCATAATCAACAACAAAGTTAGAACTTTGCCTCTAGAGATTTGTTTGACCTAGGATACAACATTAAAAAATTCATATCCACAACTAGACATTAAGTGCTCAATGAAGTGGCCACCAATCTATGTTCAAGGTTCTTATGTTCAAGACCTTCAAAGTCCAAAATTAACTAGATAATCAAAATGAACCGGGTGGTAGACATTAGACACCACTTCATGAGATTGCAATACTTCCCAATTATAAATGTTGTAGTACTTTTAGCTCGCCTAAAACATGTAAACAAGAAAAATCCAAAGATAGTACAAGTTGTGGTAAAGATTTTAAAAGGTTTGATGTTCAACAAAGTGAATCTTGCCTAATTTCTTTTTGCATGCCTTGCTAGCAATAAAGGATTGTTTTGGGAACTTGCAAACCATGAAACAAAAGATCCTTAAGCAACTATAATACATATCTTCATGACAAGGGATAATATAGTCTTTACATGAACCTCAATAGATGCCATCAATAGACACTTGAAAAAACAATGTTATAGGTATGTCCATGTAGCCACAAGTGGTTTATAGGGCATTGTAATGACCATATTTTCTACCTCCTATAAATGACCAATACAACCAAGAAAGTTGATCATACATGTGTAATATTCCAATTTTGCAAAGATCATATAGTTTGTGACCATTGAAACATAACAACACATGTTTTCATCCATCAGACTATGCATGGTTACAAGTTGATAAGAAAAATAAATGTGATATCATGTGGTTGTACACCTACTTCATACATTCGTTTAAAATGTTTAAAAACTTTTGTACCACGCCCATGCATCACACATCCTCCAAGTATGGTGGTCTAAATTACAACATCTCCAAGCATCCTTGATGCCCCCACACTTCAAATACATGTTAACCAAACTACTCCCCACAAGACAAAATACTCCAAATGATCACTTCCACCAAATCTCGGCAATAAAACAAACCATTGGTGATTATTTAAACACAAATATTTGCTTAAGCAACATTGCAAAAAGAATGGTAAATAGGTCAAAGTTTATATATGAAAAATCCACCAAACAACATTGGTTAACATAATACATTATTTTTAACATTTCAATTGATTCACCTTTCTCTACATTATATATGCAAGTAGATTATAAACATTTTGCATATGTACGTAAAAATACAAATGATTTTGACAAGAATAAACAAACAACCCAACAATGATTGTTGAGACTGCACATCTTTAATAAAAAAACTAATATTGAGACAACGCAATACACACAATTCCTATTGTCATCCATGTTGATTAGGTTGAATGATACTAAGCTACCATTGCAATTGGTAAGTTATAACAAACATAGCCAACCAACATAAAAGGTTCAAATTTGCATCTAGCCCTTGAAGCCTTGACTTACACAAAAGGCATGCACACATGATGGTTATGTAGCGAAGTTTGGCCAAAAAAGGTAACTACAACAGCCATGGAAAGTTTAGTTCAAGTTGGCCATAGAAAAATTATTCCTCACGTGAATAATTAAAGGCTATAGCTCGGCTAAAGCTTGGGAATAAAGAAAAAAATTACGCCTTCTATAAGGGATTTTTATTAGTGAGTGAGTTTAGGGTCCATTTTTTGACACACCTTCAAATATTTATTTCTTAACCAAAAGAAGTAAAAAAACTAATATATTTCAACTCATTTTCACCAAGTTGCTCATGTATTCTCCACCTAGTAGGTCGAACAATGCTATGGTCCCACATGTCTCACATGTGCTTCATATGTTTCTTAGTGTTGTGTTTGGTATTTCCCATCCAAAAAAGTTGAAAAAAACTACTAATAAGGGTCATGACTAGAATGAAGATGCAATTAGTTTTTTGTTGCAATGTTTTGAGAAAACGTTTTTGGCTATTGGCGAAGGCAATTTCAAACAAATTTATTGACAAAACATCAAATGGTAAAGTTGGCCAAGACTTTTCCACATGAGTTATTATAGAATCATGCCCAAGTCAAGGACAAGTGGGAGAAGTTTTAAAAAATACATTACAAAGAAGGTGGAAAGAGTCATTGGAAGCACACGTTTAAAGTGGTGTTGGTTCCATCGCATAGATCAAATCCTTGCAAGCACTACAAAGGCTGACAATTTACCAAGAGCAAAGGATATGGGAACACCAATTGGTTCCCATCAAAGTATAGAAGACGTTGACCATCACACCAAACCCAAATGCAAAAAACTTCCACCACCATGTTATACATCCTTTCCCATTCGCACATTGTCGGTGCTTGTTGATGGAGCACGTACATATGCATCCTTAATTATTCCTCACACATGTGCTTGCCATCAATAAAATGTTGATGGTAAACATGTTTCAAAGAAACATCATAAGAATTTTAGAGGTGCAAATAGCCTTGTTGTAACATTGTCAAGCTTTGCAAAATCTTATAACAAAATTGAAATTCTTAAGTTTGAAGCATAGAAAAAAATTGTAGAACGAACTTATATAAGCTTGTAGAAATGTTCTTAGATGCACATGTTCAAATTGCAACTATTTTTGTTAGTGTTTTTAAACTGAAGTTACTATGAAAAAGAACAGGGCATCTAGTTTCATGTATGTATGTGTTTTGAATACTTGTCAAATGAAACAACATTGTCTTGAGGTTTAGTATGAAATAAAAGCAAACTTTATTTTCAAATCAGCACAATAATCATGTAACATTGTATGGGATTTAATGTTACATGTAATGGAATAAATACTCAAGTTATTGGGTTATGCTCCAACCATGATGCAATTAAAACATTGTGTACCACTTCATCAGCCTTTTTTGCTACATCACCTTCTCTATAACATGAACAAATTTGCCATAAAAGCCCACCAAGGTATTTCCTCTTTGCCAAATATCACACACCATCGACTCAAGCATGTTCATTTATTCGCATAAGTTGTGAAGAGCACAACATGCCATAATGATTTTTCAACCTTTATTAACTCTATAATTGAGATTCTTCAAAATGTGCCATTGATTTTTCAAACTCCCAAAACCAATCTCAATGAGCACATAGCCCTAGTTCATTGAATTATTGAGTTGCACCTTATTAGGGTCACATCTATCCATGAAAATTTTCATCAAATATCTTCATTATGGGTAAATTGCATCACCTAGCAAGTAAGGATATACTTGCACTCCACCAATATCAACTACAAACTGTGTCAAAATTTTCCAAAACCTTGGTTCCTTATACAAACTACTTAATTTGAATGAACCACCATCAATAACTCCAAGTTATGATGCAAAAACAATCCAATTTTTTTTATCACAATCACATACCCCATGTAAAATAATGCTATGGAATTTTTTGCAATTGTAAAAATCTGTAGCCGATGTAATGACTGTCATATTTGGTCTTCCAAACAAAGGGATGTGAATTCCATCAATAACACATGCAATGTTCTATAATCTAGTGATATCTCTAAATTTTTCTATGATTGAATGCAACCAGCTTGTGCTAGAAATGTGAATATAAATCCCAAATGATTTGTCATGGTTGGCAAATATTTCACATACCACAACTATGTATTTCCAAATTGTTGATGTTCCAACATTGTACAAATTTACCATCCACTCTACAAGGCTTCCATGCGCCAATCTTTACAATATAATCTTCACCACCTTTGAAATTGATAATGGAACCCACACAAACATTTTAACGTGTGATTCTAAGAACATGTGCAATTGTTTCAAGAGAGTTTGAAAACCCAAAAATGTCATTCTACAGGCTTGCAAATATTTTATATCCAACATTTGTGGTTTCCTATGCCAAACACCCCCTCAACAATATCAAAATGTGTTTTAGCCCTTGGTTATTTCCATGAGATCCTTTGAGGGCATGATTCCGTGTAACAAAGAAAGCCAAGCAAAAGAAAAAACCTTTTTACCAAAGAAGGCAAAATTGCTTGTGCCCTTTGCATTGTGAAGGCTCTCAAAATTAGATAGCAAGAACAAAACCAAAGATACATAATGATCCATGGTGTTGAATTTTATTTATTTTATAAATTAAGAAAAAAATTCAAATTTTTGTTGAAATTTGATGCAAGAAAGTGTGTCCCAAGGCATGGGAAAGCTCACAAATTCTTCCTAATAAAAAGGAGAGAGACATAATAAAAAAACATTACTTAAATTATTACACGAATTACTTTTCAAGTTAATGGTCCAAATGATGATTCCTAATTTTAAAAGAATTCCTACCAAGATTACAAATATAAGAATTAAAAGCTTATCTTGTAATCAAAATAACCCCATGGGACAAAAGTGAACCCAAAATGACCCCATGAGAAACAGACTGGGTGGTAGGAGGAGGGATCAGAGGGGGGTTGTGGGACACAAACATGATGAGTCCAAGTTCCTTCTTTGAGGCCACTCTTGGGCAATGAAATGAGGGCAAGTTTTTATGCTTAGTAAAGCCCTTGTCTGTGGGCTTCACCAGAATTGGGCTTGTACTTGGGTACCCCTTGTGCTTATTTTGGGAAAGCCTACAGCCTTAAGTTTTACCCTACACTAAAATCCCATCAACATAAGTGAACAAATTGTGTGATGTTTTTTCTTTTTTTGAAATTTGCAAAATAATAATCAATTTGAAAATGAAATCTAGAATTATTGAATTTGCACTTCTCCTTAATTCATCGGTGAACCATTTATCTCTTAAGGCTGTTTGTTTTGTTTGTTTCTCACATTGAGATCTCTGAAACCATGGTACCCTCGACCACACACTTTGTATCTTGAAAAGCCCTTGATGAGTGAAGAGTGCAAGGAGATGGTTTCATAATGCTTAGAGTAGTGTTTTTCTGTGCTGAAATTTTGTCACTTATTGACCAAAAAAAGGGGTACAACTTTTGCAAAGAAATTTTTGGGAAAAAATCTCCCAAATTTGCCATATTTCAATGAAAAGAAGGTTAAATTGACATATTTAGAGGTTTTTGCATGTTGTCAATACATGTAGGGTTTTTTAAATTATTATTTTTTCTCTCTAACCTATAGCCAAATTTGACTAAGCTCTCTTGTGGACGATCACCAGTCCACCTACATTACGAAATTGAAAAAAACAACCATGGTTTAGATTGATGTTGACTAAATATTACATTGCAAAGTTAAGTTCATATACCAATAACACATAATTTATTTTTAAATTCTCAATAATTGATTTGTCAAGACTTATATGGATTCAAGTTCAATTTGTTCCTTTAGCATATATGAATTTGTCAGTTCTTAAATTCAAATTAATAATGAAAATATACAAAGGTTATGGATATTCAAAATATACATTATCAAAAACTTTTTCCACTCACATGAGAACATAAACATTTTTAAATTGACGAGGAAGTTGAACCCTAGTTCCCAAAAAACGACTCTACTTGCGACAATGCAAACAACCTACCCAATCACACCCCAAACCCCACCCCAATTACCTCACACAAAAACCCCACCTTCATAATAACTTGTTAGGATAGGATAAGTATTCATATGTGAAATACCATAAAAATTTACCACCAGATATGCATAGTGCAAGGTCACACTTGCAACAAATACACATATGTGGGCATATGCATAAAGTATACGCTGGACCTAGGTCTACCAATTTCTTAAAATGTTAAATATGAAAAAAAAAAACCCCAAATCTATATATGCATTTATTTGTATATGGTTATTATGCAGGTTGATAATTGACACCCACCAATATATCCAATTGATATTGTTTTAGACATATGGTGCCAAAGTTGTTGAATATTGAACAATTTTATCATTGAAAATTCAATAAAATCAAAATTTAAAGAATTTGGAAAATTGGGGCATGATTTGATATTGGTGGAAAGCTCTCAATGAGTAAGGTTTTACCTAAGATGTGGTAGATATTGCATTTTGAGAAATTCTTGTCACTAAAAATTCAATTAAATTGTTAAAACTCACTTTGGAAAGAAAAATTAGTTCGGTAACAAATAATGAATTCTCTTTTCAGCCACTGGCAAAGGCCACACTATGCAATATGATTTTCCACGTTATTTTCTATTCCATCATTTTGCATAAGTTAGGAATCAATAAGCTTAGAATTCCACAACAAATGGATGGAAAGTCTACTATTGTGAGATCATAGTTTGGGTGATCACTCTTTAAATGCACCCGTACAATAGCCATGAAAGTGCATGACCTACCCACAATAGCCAATGCGCATGTCCACAAATAGCCATGGGACCATTTTTGGAACCCACAATAACCATAGATTCACTATCATGGTTTTCACTGCAGCAAAGGGTAGTGAAATGACTATGGTTTTCACCACCATGGATGTGATGTGGGTGGTGAATGGAGGGTCATGAAATGGAAGGTAGTGATGTGGCTATTGTGAAGGCACATTTTAAAATGATCACCCAAACTATGATCTCCTTTGCAAGTGTTGTAATGAAGGTTTATCTACACAAGCAACATCAGAAGCAGGGGGTTGCCTTTTAGGACACCTTCACTCGAGCCTTTTGCAAGGCAAACTATGCACATTAAATTAGTGTTGTTTTTACACGAGCACCTACTTTGGTTTAGGGATGTGTGCCCCAAACAAATCAAGTCCATGGGGCGTGTTCATTTAAAAAACCTTGATTTTGGGATGTGTGAAAACATATAGGAACATGTTTGCAAAACATTAGCTATTTGTCTAAACATATAACCATTGGTATACAACTACTTGAGATTTGTCATGTCTCCTTTGTAATGTAATTTTTTTTGGAATTGAATTGTTTAAAATTGGTTCAATAATTGGCTATTGGACAAAATTTGTTCCAATGTTATAAGAAGAGAACATTTAGAACATCATAATAACATTAAATTAATGGACATCCCTCTTATACTTTCGAATACTAGATTAAAACAAAGACAACATATCTACATAACACATGCATGAAAAAAATTCAATTCAAAATGCAATGCAGTAATTCAAATATTTTATGCACAAACCCACCATCTATGCATATATACAACTTCACATTTGGAAAGCTCATTTCCAATGTTTGTTGATGAGGTTATGCAAGAATGTGTGGTGCTTTCCTTCGAAGTTTCATTTACATCCTTGTTACCACCTACTTAGTTTTCAAAATAGTGATCTTTCAAAAATTTTGCCACATGTACAATAGTCATTAAAGATTTAACAACTACCAAAGTCATGATGGTATATATTATGTATTTTGTAATTTATGCATTCATTGTTCATGTGTGTTCTTGTAACTTAATGTAATTAGATTATTACTTATGTAATTGTCTATGAGTTAAGTTTGATAATTTATTTAATGATTGGATTTCATAGTATAATTATGGTTTGGTCATAGTTTCAATTAATATGCATGATTTTCACATGATAATTCATATGATTTTTTTTTTTTCATATTAATGTGCATTGATTTACACATGATAATTTATGTGAAATTTTTTATCACATTAATACGCATGTTGAATCACATTGAAAGTCATGTGATGTGTAGATTTTTGAAATTTTCTTGTTTAGTTTCATTTTGATTAATATATAAGTGTGTATTTGTGACTTTTGGAAACACCTTCGCTTGATTAAAAACAAATTATTGTATGAGTACAAAATTTTATAAAATATAATTATAAAAGAAATTGAAATTTTAATTTTCAAAGGTTTTGGTAAAGTTTATGATTGTGTGAAATACATGATAAGAGAATGGTGTGACATAATAGTGACACATAAAAAATAAAAATATATTTATGCAAATAAATATATAAATTTTCATAACTATGTAATAAACATACATAATTTTAACCTTATACCCACTTGTTGGTCTACACTCCCCAACTCTTTAGTTAATCATGATGATCAGGGTTGTCAAAAGGTGAACCCTTAAAAAAAAACCATGCCTTATTTTCAAACCTTGGGTACCTTGACACCAATTTTCATAAATTATTTGACAATATAATATTAAACAAACTTTTTACGTGAGTATTATATTGGTAGATAATGATACTTGTCTATCAATAATTTGAGTTTTTGGACTTATCATTTTTTTTTGGTTTGATATGTGGATATGTCCAAAATGCATTTGATCAATTTTTGGGCATGTTTCAGATTTTCCATCGATCATTTTGGCCTTTGGAATATTAAAAAAAATTGTGTTGAAAAAAAGTTATCATTAAATAGTCTACAACACATCAGGCACAATGGGGGTTTTTTTGGTCAAAATTTTGAAGTCCACTAACAAGCATCCCAAGTAAATTTAGCATCGACTGGCAATTGATTTTTATGGATAGAATCATACTTTCAGAAGCCTCTTGCAACTGATGACATCTAGTTGTGTTGATTTTGGTTTTGAAAAATGGTCTCAAAACAATCCAAACCATGAATTTTTCATGGTTTTTTTTTCTTGGAAAAGTTTTCGCCACCAAAAAAAAAAAAACACACTGAATTCCGCCGGCATTTTTACTCAAACGCAAACTTATTTTTTCCCTCCAGACACCTCTCCTATATTTATTGATAGTACTTATTTTGGGAGGGATACTTATTCTGTTTAATTAGTTGAGGGTGCCTCACAACTCCAGCCTTTTACTTTTTGTTTGGAATGAGCCAATTTGATTGGCCAATCACAAACAAAAATTGAGACCATGGACAAACCCCAACATAGAAAATTTCTGTTGCTGAATTTAGTGTTTTTCACTTTGGCCCACGTATATAGGCGAGAAGGGGAGGAGTTTGGGCAAAACATATGGGATTAAAGCGAGGTGCTATTGGGAACATCATTGGGAAACACATTGGGAACCTGATGGGAACCTATTTTCGACCTGGGTTAATACCCCCATTATAAACTGGGGGAACTTACTTTGCTGAGTAGTATTTAGTAAACGTGTTGGATCTTGCTTCCCACAGAGAGTGTATGTGTCAACAGAAGGGAGCGACAGGAGACAAAGCCAGAGACAAAAATAGATAATGGATTTGGTACCAGATTCTTCTTCTTTGTTTCTTCTTCTACTGACTCAGCAACGATCCATCATCATCTCCTCCTCACTGAAATACCCATGACCGTTGGCAAACAATAATGGGTGAAGCAGGCAATGGGTAGGAAGACATTGGGTATCATCACAAGCTAATGCATCTTATTATCACAAAGAAAGTTTTCAGATCATCAGAAGCTTTTGCAATTGCAGCTTAGGTAGAAGAAATCAGAGAGCTCCCACCGCGCCCACAACAATCAATTTGCTTCTCCCACAACCCTTTTGTCAATCTCAAAAACTTGGGTTTGTGCTTACACTTATTACCAATAGAGAATTACACCTTAGTAGTTCTTTCTGATGCAGGTTTGTTGATCATTGAGATCTGACATGTCTTTGTTTTCTAAGTCTTGTGATGATGCCCCTTTTTCTTGATCGAGTTTAGTAGTCTCTCTCTTTAAGAAGAAACTGATCGCCTGAAAGTTTCGAAGATCTTGTCTTGTCTTTCGAGAATCCGCTGTTCGCTGAGATTTGTGTAGAGTCTCTTCATTTCAATAGAGGTTCTCGTTTTTTTGGGTGCTTCCAGCTGCAGAAGAGGAGAGAGATCGGTGTTTTGTCTGTTGGATCTGCAGGCGGAGCAAAGGGAAAAGGAGAGCTTAAGGGTTGTGAGATATATATATGTTTTGTTAGCTAACTAGGTGGGGGGGTGTAGTAAGGGGTTGCTACCAGAATGGCAGGCTCAGATGATGGAGGAGCAAAAGTTGAAAAGCCAAGCAGGAGTGAGGAACTGGTATCAGCAGAAGAGCAAGAAAGAAGAGCAGCGGCAGTGCGAAAAAAACTGGAAGCTCTCTTACCCAAAAGACCACTCAAGCCGTCACGCAGTGAGGTCGATGAGCTACTGAGCACCCCGCTAGAGTCTGAAGCTCGACCCTTCTCCTCAGATCCACCTGAGCTCCTCCGATTCCAGGAGCTGGAGGCCTCGTCTGAGAAACTGCCACTAGATGGGCCAGCAGTGATTGTGGTGGCAGACGAATACGTGGACACCAAATACTACGACGATTTTATTCCTAAGGATGTAGTGCACTACACCACTGGTGCAGGCTTCATCAAGCTAGATCCACCAGAAACCCCTCCATTCCATCTGTCTGATGATCAAGCTTTGCCAGGAGAACTGATCCACCACGGAGGGAATCCAGCCACCAACGAGTGGGTGCCTGCTCCACAAGCCACTTTTCCTGTGGACTCTTCCAAACCTGCAAGAAGTGAGTCTCTATGAATGAAAGATCTCCAAGAGTTTCTATTCTACTCAGCTACTAGGTACTAACTTTCTGTGCCTTTCTATCAGGATTAGTGAAGGTACTTCATGGAACACTAAAGCAAAAGGATTTGCAATAGTAATACAACAGACTTTGAACCCCGCATATGATGTAATGATATTTGCATTCTTCTTGTGCCTTTTGTTACCCTTACTGGCAAACAGTTACTGCTTCATTCTTCTAATAAGAAGACAGTTGTGCATGATGCTATGATGGGAGGATAGAAGCTATGATGATACACAACACAGAGATACACATATCTATGAGATTTCAGATAAAATCTCCACAACAACATTGTAATGATAGTGCAATGATAAGCACAGGTTGTGAGTTACAGACATACACATTGAAAAGACAGACATGATAAGGCTGGTCAATAGAAAGCTCATCAACTAAGCACCCATGGAAACAAAGCTCAGCAGACAAAACAACTGATCGCTCCTGAGGTGAAGCTCATCTTGGTAAGTGTTGATAACTTGTTTTTTTGTGACTCTTTTGCTTCAGAGGGCCCTCCCAACCACTACTATACCGAGCCTGCAAAAGAAATCCTCCAAAACAGAAACTCAAACAAGCTGCACTGTTGTTTGAATTCCGGGCCAGCTTCATGTCATATGTCTGAAAAATTCTCAAACTCAAACTGCAGTCCCTGAAATCAGAGTGCAGAGTTTTCTATTGAGCAAAGCTGTTTCCAACAGAAGTGAATGTCACAGCAGTAGTCTTCAGAGAATGTGTCAATGCCATTGGTATCTGTTCTTTAGCCCAACAAGTCATTGAGGGATGCTCAAATTCTACATTCCAAATGCAAGATCCCTTAGCAATATTCCTGACATTCAAAAGCACCAGAAGACTCTTCACCATGCTGACTTGACTGACAACTAGTCAGTTGTAACAAATTACAACATGCATTTTCAATGATAAAAGAATGCAACATCCTTCTTTGTGCAAAAGTAAAATGTTCTCAGTATCAAAGATTCTACCCTGAGACTTCTGATGAGGACTTCAATCCAAAATTCCTAATGCCCCAAGTATGGAAATGATCAAGGCAATGGCAATTGTCAGACATTGCACACCTGATCCAACTGCAATGCTCAATAAATGAATCCAATGTCCAAATCCAATTTTTTTCAACTGAGACAACCCAATGTCTCTGCAAACACAACTCATGGCCATGATGTGACCAGGATGAAAAGAAACAAAATGGATTAAACTTGACAACCTCCTGTGATGCAGGTTCTACAAAGCATGAATGAAGAAAAGAATGTTGTGTATTGACACTCTCTGTTACAGCACTCGCCATCAGATGGCGATCTATTGAAAGCTTTCTAACTTTCAAATTCACAGCCTAAACTGTTTAATGGATTGGATTGCAATGAGCAATCAAGTGTCAAAATCGCTTGGATAGTCTAACACATATTCTCAACTATGCACTTACATGTGCTCCCAGTCAGCAAAGTCTTACAACACCTACAAGGTGCCCTGCAGAGGATCACAAGGTGCTGGAGGAGCTTCAAAGCACACCGGGCTTGACATGGAGGTTGCTTGTAGATAAAATGACTTCCAGGCATCCACATAGTGTGCAAACATGTGCCCTAGTGCTGGACATTACAATCAAACATTTGCAACATTAGTAAGAGCCTGATAAACTTGATCTCAAACAATAACCTCACCACCAATGAGATGGCAGACCAGAAAACAAATTAATTTAAAGATGAAGCAGGAGCTGGAAGATTTGAGGAAAGACTTACTCTCATTTTGATACTGCAGTGCTGATGCTGCTGCTGCAACACTAGCATCTGTATGTGTCAAGGAAGACTCCTGAGGCTTGGTGTGATCTAACCCAAGCACCTGTCCTGCCCCAACACCTGGCATGAAAGGTATTCCACCAGCAGCAAGGTGCTGCAGTGCAAATGGAGGCAAGAAGGGGTTAAGAAAAGCTCCTGTAGGTGCTGGAACCATTGGATAACAACTATTCTCTGGAGAAGTTTTGGCTGGACAGGAGAAGCAGCCTCTCAATGGCATTGGAATAATGGGTGGAGCACCAACTGCAGGGCAGCAGCTGGTCACAGGTGCACATGTGGTGGTGCATGTGGCTGCAGTACAAGCAGGTATGTCTTCAGATTGTGGACAGACCTTATGCGCCACTGTGATGTGCTCACACCATTGTGGTGATGACCACCCAGAGCTGGTTAATGATGCAATTGGAGCAACCTCATTCCATTCTCTCCAACCTCCTGTAATGGTGTTCATGCAGTAGGAAATTCCATCAGCACATGAATAGTAGAGTGCATACTCCTATTCTCCTCTGCACTGTTGAAGCATGAAGGTTCAGATGACTCAGAAAGAAGTAAGGAACTTCCTTTCTGGATACACAATCTAAGAAAACCAACAGGAATCTTGTTGCAAGTCGCCACATGTTGCATAACTTCCTCACTAAACTCAGCACACACTTATAAAGACACCAGAATGAAGTTGCAGTCAACAGATTCATCCAAAGTAGCATTTAACCAACAGTGCTAGTGTGTCGCTGGGGCATGCACTGCAGGAGACGTGCAGGGGGATAACTTTCAACACTAGATGCAATTTCATAAGCATTAATAGACCAAAATGTAGTTAATAACCTGTTGTACCAACTGCCACTCCAATTGGGGGACCAGGAGCCATGGGTGCCACAACTTTGGTTGCATCAGGTACAGGTGTATCCACTTGAGGTGTGCGTGGATATAATGGAACAGGCTTGTTGATGAGCTCTTTGGGGTAGGGTGGCATTGTATTAGGACACCTTGGCTGTAATGGCTTCAAAGCTGCACGTTTCATAACAGTTTGATCTCCCTTCACCATATTCTCAGTTCCTGGAAACCTTTTAACACCTCTTCCAGTCTTATTAGGAGGCAGAGAGCTGTAAATTGGGTGCTGTGCAGTACTACACATCCCAGCCATTCGCTTTCTGGAGGCTGGACCGACAAGATCATCCTTTGTGCCAAGCCACCGAAATGCAGGCTTCCGACTCTCTGTCATGTGTGTCTGCATCATTACAAGCTATTGGTTGATCCTTTTATATCAAAGTGCAAAGTATAGTGAGAACCAGTTACATTCTCAATGCCAATGCTTGAAATTCAAGATGCAAACCACAACCTAGTCTACATATTGTCTAGGAAAAACACGAAGATACTAGGATGCGAAAAGGAAAGAGAGGTGAAACCTAAGGAGCAGTTCAAGAGCAATCTTGCAACTCAGATGGCTGGTAAAAGTTACAAGATGAATTAGTCAAATTCTACAACTCGCAGCTGACTTCATCAGCCCCAGACAGTTGGTGAATTGTAACAAGGCTCTGTTAGTAAACTGACAATAAACAGGATGAACACTCTAAAGGATGCTCTAGCAAACACTGACAGGAGGGAAGCAAGCAAACACACAAACACCTAGATACTCTCATCATAGCTCTATTGAAACCAGCTGCAGTTCCTTGGTGGGCCAATTCTGTGGGTCTCACAAGCTGGTAAAGAAGCCCTGGGTATACCTTTTCAATGAGCTGTAGGGATGAGAGAATGTTTGCAATATCATACAAGCGCCTCACTTTTGCTGCCAATAAAATGCAACAAAGTTGTCAGGAAATGAACAGTAGGGAACTTCTTGGGTACCTCACTTTTGCTGAAGCCTCAATGAGAACAGTCAGAAACCCACAGCAGAAAGGTTAAAAGTAGAGCAGAAAAAACCCTTGGTCACTTACTTTTGAGCTTGGAAGGGTCCTTGCAACCACCAAGCAGCAACCTAGCTGCATCTTCCAAGGAAACTGTCTCTGTCTACATTCCAGCAATGCATGATGCACTCAGATACATGCAGATGTAGCCAAAGAATACAATATAACATAAGCAAGTTCCTACGTACAGGAAAAAGTCTAAGAAAGTTAGGAAGGGAACATTGACAATGCAACTCTACTGTACCTGTGAGATAAGGAAGAGCTGCACAAATTTCTGGCTGAGGAGGCCAAGAGACTTTTCACGGCGGCACTCTGCAAACACAAACCATGGATAACATCAATAAATGCTGCCTTCAACACCAAGGTCTTTAAACAATTGCTGTGAAGATCTTATAGGATATGAAATGAATAAACTATCCTGAGCAAGGATGGTGCACAAAAGCACGAGCTGAAAATGCATTTTTACACCTGCAAGGAAATTGGGCAGAAAATTTCCCTCACACCTGCTTTCTCTTTTGGTCCTCCACCTTGCTGAGGTTGAAGTGAGATTCCACCATCTAAGTTTGCTGAAATAACTTTCCTCCCTTCATCCTCATCATCTGAAGAGCAACATCCCTGTGAACAGCAATCTTGTCAGAAAAACTGCAACTTAACTTCAAACTGTTTTTGTCTACTGTTAGAATCATCATTGCACATTCCTCAGTTCCCACACTGTTATCGTACAATTACAGTGAACCCTAGTAGGTTATTTAGAAGCCTAGAAGAAAAATCCACTTTCCCTTGAGTCTACATGATAGCTAACTAACAGCTCAGTGAAAGGCTAAGCTGTACCAGTGGGGAGTCAGACACTCCTGTGTTATTGTGAACTCCTGCAGCACCTTGAGATTCTGCTAATCCATAATGACATAATGCTTCCTCCTGCATAAAAGAAGCAGACAAACAAACCAAAAAGATGGGACCTTTAGTACCACATACGAAGATAAAAGTAAATAATTTTCTATCCTCTATTGTCCTTCATTTACTTGCACATAGTGAGGTGCACAGCAACAGGTCAGCTTCAAATGACTACCTTCATGGTCTGAAGTGCTTGGGCCAGTTTTGTGGATCCGTGCCAAGTGTAGCGATTTTTAGCCTTCCGTATCAAGATCTGTAAACCAGATCAAAGCTATTGAGTATCACAATAGACTGAGGCAAAAGAACATGTTGTCATGAAATGCTAGCAAACTTATCTTCAACACCACAGCACAACATCAATGTTAAACTCCACATTCAGTTTACTTGCTGATCATTGGTCATAGTGTAGTCCCTTTTGAAATGCATCTAAGTGTGGAGGCATTGTGACATTTGTGACTACTCACATTTACACTTTCAAGTACATTGACAATATCATAGATTCGCCTCCTCTCAACACCTGAACATCATCACAGCCAGCACAATTGCCCAAGAATTCTTAGACTGACTTCTGCAAACTAGAAAAGAAGAAAACATTGAAGAAACCATGAGACCCTAGAGCATGAAGCATCCATGGATCCACCATTGACCAACATATCTGATTACACAAAAGATTTACAAACCAGGCACTTGTTACCATATGTTTAATTGCAAGATCTTGCATGCTGGCATGAAAGGACCCTCAATGATCTCTATTTAAGAACAATAGATCCTAGGGCTTGCCACAGTGAGCAGATTGGAATAACCAATTTACATCCATGATGCAAACAACCAGAATGGCCATGCATGAAGAGGAAAAAAGAATGGTCATGCATGTGGTGGTGGTTCCAGCAGCATACCAAGGCGGCTTGCAGCTTCATCCAGGCTGATGCATACCCCTTCCTCAGTACCATACAAGTTCAAGAAGCTGCACACATCCATGAAACACTAGTCTGAATGTCTTTTTCTCCTCAGTTGGGAAGAGCAAAACAGAGCTAGTCTGTACCAATGTAAGATTTCAGACTCTGAAAGCAGCAAGACAAGTATCCTTTCCATGCAATCGAGCAGAGTTTTAGGCAGTAGAGCAGGCATGGTTGCAGATCAAGATATCTAAAGCTGGTAAGTGATGTGAAGACAGAACTAATGGCCTCATAAAAGACCCACAGACGCAAAACAACTGGCATGTTGATGACCAATCCACGTGAAGCTCAAGAATTGATTTTCTATTAAAAAACCCCTCCTAAAGAGACACGAGTTGAGATGTGCAAGTCTTGAAGGACAGGAGCACACATATGGAATTCTGTGATAGAACAGGGAACGCCCTAAAAAGTTCTAGGGTTACTAAAGGACAAAGGCGGAAGGGCCGATCAAGAGAACTTACTTGTCGCAGAGCAGACCAAGAGATTTGTCCTTGCGGTTGTATGATGATGCATGGCCCCTTGTGTCAGCTTCCGATTGCATGGGTGCCCCGGCATCCAGAGATGGCGATAAGCTGCAGCCAGAGTCGTCCATGTTCTCGCAGTTGGTCGCTTTTGCTGCAGCCGCTGCTCCACGCTTCCTCTGGCAGCTCCTGTTCGCTTTCCCTTCGCTGCCATTACCAATGCTGTGCGTCTCTAGTAACTCCGAAGACCGTGCTTTGGTCTTAGAAGAGCTGTTTATACCTCCTGCAACTGACTGCATCTTATCTCTGGTGGATCTGTCTTGAGAAAGCGTCGATTTGAGATTGCCCTTGTGTGGCGAAAGCGCCATGTGCATGGTTCAAGCGTTCGTGAACAACCTAACCCTTCATCAAAAGAAATGTTGATTGCACATAACCACAATGCTCCAATTCCGGTCCCGCCACAATCACCCAGGGTTTTAACGATGGGGGCAGGACTTTGAAACCAGCGGCACGAGATAAAACCTGCGCAGAGCTTCGCCTCGGAAGGGCACAGCACTTCGAACATGCAATGCTCTCAGTTCCACGTGAAATTGAAAACCAATTACGAAACTCAACGAGCACACACAAGCGCCTTCATTATCGTGATGTCTGCAGTAAGCGGAAGAAGCAATCGGGAGAAAAATAACAGTCCGAGAAACGAGCAAGCGGGCCCGTAAAAGCCTAATAACTCAGACAAAATTCGGAAACAAGGGTTCTATTCATCTCGCTCGTTCAACACACGCACACACACACCGAAACAAGCAGCTAAAACACGATCCAATAAAGAAAAAAATTGCTGAATCAAATGACCACTATGCAACAATGAAAAAACTCAGCTGAATCCTTGCCTTATTGAACTGCAGAACGTCAAAAGAATGCGCGGGAGACAGATTATGTGAGTGTGAAAATTTACTAAAACTTAGTAAAACAAACTTACAGGGCCCAAGAAAAAGGATTTCAGACACCGAAAGAAAGCTCCCGAAACAGATCCAACCATACCCACAAAAAAAACTCGCCGAATCAATCCTCGACCCGCTTCTCATACATTCACAAATGAGACCCACAAACAAAACCAACACGAAAACTCGCTCGATACTCCACCATTCAAGACACCGTAACGATGGGTAGAAAGACGAGAAGGTAAGGAGCCAGAAAAGGGTACTGAAGAGACCGCGGGAGAACGCGAGCAAGCGACTAAAAGCGAGGGAGCGACGGACTAAAAGCGAGAGAGCGCGCGCGCGCGCAGGCAGAAAAACCAGAGTGCAGAATTCAGCGGAAAAAAACACGCGCTCCGGAATTCAAAATAAAACTGCGTCCGTGGAGGAAGGGAGAGATGGGATGAAAACGACGATGTGGAGTTCTCATTTTTCTGTTCTGTTCATCCATGTGGGCGCGGGATTTAAGGTGTCGCCATCGTTTCAAAGCCCCTAAAAGCGCGCGATTTTCTTAATTTCTCTTTTATTAGGCTTCGATGCTCTTGGCCGTCGATCGTCAGCTTGACGAACCAGATTTGCCCTCCCCTCCCCACCCACCCCTCTTCTCCTCCTCCTTTTCCCAAACTTTCAATTTTCAAAGGTAGTTTTTTTCTTACATTCAAAACTATGACCTCCGTAGATGAGAAGCATCCATTCTCAGGGATCTTCCGTCGATGAAGAAGGCTGTTTCTATTGTGTATAAATAGATGAAACGTAGCTTTCTTTTAGTTCTTTTCCCCTTACATTATGATATCAGATGAGAAACATCCATGATGAGAACCACGATGATGAAGGCTGTTTCACGTGTGATTTATAAATGGATGAAACTTAGCTTCCTTCATGTTACAAGGAAGGAAATCACAGCGTCGACTTCTGGGAAGTCTATTTTGCTTTTTCGTTTGAGTGAACGTGTGTTTTCATGGATGAATAATTCTATCTCTTGGATGCCTCAGTTAATATTAGGGCAGCATTCATTGGTTAGAAACAGGGTTTTTCTTTTTCAAAAAAATTATTGAGAATTTTCCAAAAAAGTTAGCCAAATTAATAGAATTTACGCTACATAATAAACTTCCTGGGGCAAATTAATTATGTTAGAATAATGTAAAAATAATGGAAATTGGTATATAACGTAATTATATACCAATTAGTAGGCAATAGATAGTAAATAGTTATGTAAGCTAGCTAGTACCTAATATATTATAGTTGCAAAAAGGTTGTCCCATATTTTTTTGTCTTACATTTTAAGTTTATAAACTATATAATCAAGTTGGCTAGGTGCATTTGGAAGAAGCCAACAAATAAACTTTACCCAAAAAAATAGGACTTAAAAAAATGTTTTAAGACCTAAACCTAGGTACCTAACCTAAATGTCACCTAGGTCAAGGCCTAAACTAAGTGTGCACCTAGGTTACCTAGGTGCTAAAACTTCATGTATTTCCAACTAAAAACTTGGTTGGAAAATGCATGAACATATATTGGAGCACATAAAAACCTATTGCACCTATAAATCCATTACATTTGGATGGATAGCTTTTTGAATTACCATAAGATATTTGCCACCAAAAAATAACCATACATTTTATGAAGGCTTGTTAATGAATTACACATATAGTTAGACACAATGGGTCCTTATATCTCTATTGTGGTGGTGTGGTAATTGCAGCTTTGGTATAACCTGTTTAAATGTTCTATGCATATGAACATAACACCACATAAATCCCAAATCTAGGATATTATTAAAAACCACATCATAGGCTTAGCTACAAGAAAAAAATATTGTTAATAAATTTTATTCATACCAAATTTCTATGCCTTGGTTTTAGGAAATATCATGTTCTATATATGATCTATGTTAGGACCTCACTTCATATGTGTTTTAGACTTTCAAGTTTAAACCGTTGTTGCATCCACGTATGTCAAATGATTTTATTGGATTTTGAATGAATTAACTAGTCCTATTTAACAAGACCTAGTGGGATGTTGTGAATTTATTAGTCCCTTGAACAAAGACTAATGAATTGCACCCACATTTTGTAATAGTTGTGTGGGTTTTGTAATGAAGACTTTTTCATACATTGGACCTTTCCTTTTTCTTTATTTTAGTGAGTTGTCCTTGCTCACAAATTTCTTGGTAATAGGTTCCTCATTTCCAAATTGTGTTTATTTATATGTGAAGGTGGTTCTTCCAAGTCATCAACATCCTCATCCATCCCAATGCCATGTTAAGGTTTTTTTTTTTTCCCATTTCTTAATTATTGGTCATCATCCTTTTTTCTTATCTTCATTTATTACATCTACCTCTTCATCATATTCAATGTCAAACCTCACATCCTCTTGTCTAGATGCTTCTTCCACCTTGATGTCCACCATCTGCAACTCTTTGTGTAGTTATGACCTTTGTTGATGGTGGTTTGTTATTTGTGGGAACTTCTTTGATCACACTATGCATATGAAATGGCTTTTGGGGCTTGGGTTGTTGTGGATTACTAATTTCATAATAATGTCCATTGGGTGGTGTTGATTTTGTTGCAACAAATATATGTTACCCACACTGGGATGCACATTTGTTGTTTTATTTAGTAGACTAGTTATGGGCAAATGCACAGTGGTCCTTTCATAAATTGAGGCAAATGTTCTTCAGAAGGAAATGGACACACGTTCAAATATTTTGTCTTACTGCCTTGGAATAACAAAACATATTATGGGAGAGAAAACCCATGTTTGTATAATGTTGAAACACATTGAATGTAATTTATGGACAATGAAGTTAAATGTTATGCAATGTACAATTATAGGAATCAACAATGGCAAATGGGATTATGTGAACAAATTTACACAAAAGTCACTATAACAAAACTATGTCCTTTTCATTAATTAAATTTTATTGACATGATTGTGCTATCAAATCTAAAAATGGCACATGATTAATTATGTCCATCATGACTAATCACAAATCTAACATAGTCTGTTATGACTTAATGTGATATGAACTTTAGTCATAATAGACAATGTGACTAAACACATAAAACTTCTTGGTGCCTACGTGTACTCATATTAATAACACCATGATTGACATTAACCACATGCTGCCACATGTAACGTGACTGATAGTAACACGAGCTAAATCAATCATGGTAAGTACACATGTAGACAACAAATATTAATATGACTAAAATCAGTCAATGGAATTATGCATGCAATATTAACATGACTAAAATGAATCAAGGGAGATACACATGTAGTAAGGATGATGGTAATATGACTAATATATGTCACATGAGGTACACATGTCTTGTACTTGCTACCACATGTAACATGATTAATAGTAACATGTGATTTAAATTAGTCATGATAAGTACATGTTTAGACAAAAGATCGGTAATATGACTAAAAGTAATCAATGGAGCTATATACTACAGTCATATTAATAGGTAACATGATTAAAATTAGTGACGCACTCCTAAGTCCTTGGTTAGGCCCAAGTTGGGACTAACTTGCTCAAGTTGGGGAATTGGGAAGGACTCGGGGCAGGCTCCCAGCTTCCAACACTAAAGGGGGGTGAAAGGGGCATGCTGAAAGCTTTGGGATTAGACTAGGAAGAGGGACAAGCTACTCAGTTATTCAACCTTGCATCTAAATCCAACCAACAAGTTGGTTAGAACTCATTCTACACCCTTTTAGTGTTGGGACAAGCCACGAGCAACCATGAACTCACTTGACTCACCACGGCCCGGACTTGGGGGAAGCCACCACCTTCCCCCATATAGTATTCTATGTAGCTCTCCGCCACACTTGCATCCAAATGGTTTTTTTTCCCGGGACTTTGGGCATTCATAATTTCTCGCCCTAAGTTCGGATCGGGACGAGGTCTAAACCAAAGTTGTAGCTTTCCTCGAAAGCTTTCCAACAGTGTGTCGCACTACACCTGCACACACCAGAATCGGGTCGATTCCCGACTTTTAGTGGTCATGAGCCAAATTGTCACTTTGACTCCCGGCCTTTTTTTCAACCATAACTTGTGCTGCAAATGTCCAAATGGCTCATGCGAGGCCATTTTAAACATCTACACTTCAAGAACTTTCCAACGGTATAAAGAACACCTCAATGCAAGGTGTTTTGACTACTACAATCACGCTCTAAGTTTTCAAGAATCCCGGAGGACTCCCAAGTCCCATTTTCGGGAGTGTGAGTGGTGACCTCACATTTCTTTCAAAGTGGGGTTACGACAATTAGTCCATTGAAATACATGTGTAATAAGAATATTAGCAATTTGTGACTGATATATGTCACATAAAGTACACATGTTTAATAGTTGTTGCTACACATTCAAGAATGTGATTAAAAATAATCACTTTAATTTCCTACGTGGTAAGTAAATATATATTTTATTAATTTGTTTAGGTATGGGAAATTTAAGTTTTTTCTGATAATTTTCCAATGCCTTGATGGATCACATATTTACTTTTATTTTCCATTATAACAAAACATTTCAGCCTACAAAAACCATGCTCTTGGAATTTAACCAAAATAATTTCCTCCTATACGTATCCAGCTTTTTCAAAGACTTGCAATTGATAATTAATTTTAAATCAAAATTAGATCTAAATCTGCCTTGAAAATCAAAATAAATTTTGCAAAAATATTATGTAAGGTTTCAATTAACTACACAAGTTGAAAGGTTTGAAAAGAAATGTACATGAAATGGAGTAAAAATTAATCATATGCATATGCAACATGTTCATATACAAGTTTCAAACATATGGGAATGAATCATCATGCATCATTGGAGTTGTTTAATGCATAATCTTCTAGATTATCATATCCATTATCTTGGTCCCCTTCATTGTCATCAACATTCAAATATGTAACACAAATAATAGACACACCTACAATAGTAGGTAGCTGATTTGTTTCTTGTATAAACATTGGAACTTGCAACCCTAAATAATCATCAACATTACTGACCTTAAACATATCAAACTCAATAGGGTTGAGCTAAATGCTTTTTATTATTCATCTCCCACGAGGATCTTTTTGAAGAACCACTTTCCAACCCCTCTCCCTATAATCACAACTAGAAAAAAAAACATGTTCTACATGTAGTGGAAAGGCAAAAAAATGGTTTGAGATTGGAATTAATGACCCAAAGTTCACAAAGGTGAAGCCATACTCATTTTGTTTTACAATTCCATTACTTTCGCTATAATTTGCCTTCACCCAGTTACATAATAACACCATAGTATTTAGAACCCCATAATTTAACTCCAAGATCTCCTCGACCCACCCCAAATATTCCAAATTTGCAACAATAGGCCTTTGATCATTGGGTCCTAAAACACACACTTGTTCAAATGTGGTAGTTATGCCACTATCATTTATGGTTAAATGTTCTTCCACATTCACCACACAAATGTGGTTCCCAAATACATACATTGAACAATATGACAACTTTTAGCATAGGTGACATGGACATGTGTATTGTTTCTTGATCAACTATGTCCTCTCCTTGGATACTTGAGGCAATAAAAGCCTTAGCCATGTTGGAAATGGGGACAATTCCCAAAGGTGATTTGGGAATTCAACATGTCATGTTTGAGATTGCCTATTCTGATGTAGGAGTTCCATCCTTTCAGCCTTTCTTTCCTATACTTCATTGGCATATTTCTTGTCACAACAAACTGTTTATAAGCTTTAACTTCCCATTTTCCATTTTCGAAATTAAATTAAATTAAATTAAACCACCATAATGCTCTAAATGCCACCATTGAAATCAAACGTATTTAGTGGTTCATATATTTAACTTAATTATTTATTTATTTTCTTATTTTCTTGAAACATAATAATAAACTCGACCTGACAAGTAGTAAACTAGATTCATCAGCCCCAATTTAGTCCCACATGAAAAAGGCTAACATGACTTTCACCTACACACACCACTAGGTTTGAAGTTTGAACTTGTGACTTTTCTTTTGAAATCCCACTTGGGTCCCAAAGTGGGCTATATTAGTGACCCATCAAAACTTCAATTTTTTGTTATAGCATCAAGAGCAGCCTCCCAAAAGAAGTTTAACATAATTAAATGGACCTCTACCTAAAACTTGTCAAAGACAAATTGACTATAACCATTAAGCTTGGTTATTTATAATTAAAAGCTCTATAAATCTCCTAAAACAACCAAAATAATTAGAACTCAATTTGAGCATTCTCAAAGACTTGATAATTTGTACATGAAATTTATGCAATCGCCATGTACATAAGCTATAAATTAATTCTTGGATCTTCCAGCATGAAAATTTTCCCCATTAGTGCCAATTTTTTAATGTCCAAACAACATTATAACTACGACAACCAAAATAATTTCCAATTTATTTAGCTTTTTCAAAGACTTCACAATTTTGAATCAAACGGCATGTTTTGTGGAAAATGACAAAATTAATTACTTGCACCATGGAGACATTGACTCAACATTCTATAACACAAAAGAATGCGCCATGTCACAAAGGTCTACATTCATGATTCATGGCACCCGTTTCCTTCAAGCACTTCGTCATTCATGTGGGGTTCTTCTTTGTTATCCCACACCTATCTTCTTGTGGTTGTGAAATCATGTATGTACTGAGTGCAAAACCCCAAAGCCTCTTTTAGCGCATACCCTTCAACCATGCTTCCTTCCAACCTTGCTTTATTCCACACAAATCCTTTTAGGATTTTCAAATACCTTTCAATAGGGTACATCCAACGCATGTGGACTAGACCACACAACTCCAATTCCTCCACCAAATGAACTAAAAGATGTGTCATGATGTCAAAGAAAGAAGGAGGGAATCCTTGTTCTAATAGAACTAAACATATTGCCACTTCCTTCTTCAACTCACCCATAGTTGTTGGGTCCACAATCTTCACACAAAGCTTTTTGAAAACATGACACAAACGGATAATTGACATCCGGCATCCCTTTGACATGAGGCCCTAAAGGCATAACGGTAAAATGTCTTGCATCATGACATGAAAGTCATGTGATTTCACACCTTTCAAGTCCCCATCCTTATGGAGTTTTTTTTTCAAAAAAGATACATAATGTGTAGGTGTTTTTAAATGATGAAGGATGCGGAGAAATATCTCCTTCTCTTAATATGTCAACACATAAGAGGTTGTCAGTTTAATCAACCCACATGCAATAGTTTGAAGCCAAAGATGTGCTCGTATTTTGCACTTTTTCAAGTCTTCTCGAACAGCCACAATATCCTTTATGCCAAATATTATCTTCAAGATATTTTCACATAAGTTTTTTTCACAATGTATCACATCCAAAGAATTCTTGACCAACAAGTCATGCATACATTATGAATGTGTGGAAACAAAAACTATCATATTTTCAATGAATATATAAATTTTGCAAAATCAACAATAAAATATGTTGGGTTTCTATTATGTCTTATGCACATGGTCATTTTGCACATTCCAAATTTGTAAACTATGATTTATTTGAAAATGTTGTAATTTCAAAATTTTGTTCTAATTGTTGCAAGAACAATGCTTTTTAATTTAAGATGGGAAATTTTCTACTATTTCAAAAAATTAGGGTGAAAAAGATAAATATGTTGCAAGATTCTTTTTTTGGTAAACGTTCATTAAAAAAATAAAAATTGGGGTTAATCTTTTTATATATTTTTAGTGTTGGGCTGTTATAAATACAATTAAACTATCACAAGGATGCACTTTTCTTCTGACAAGTTTTAGGTTTCTAAGAGGTTACCACTGTTCAAATCTATTTAACTGGAATGATGCATGCCTACTCATGATGTTAATTGCAATAATTTGAGACCTTAAAACCTTGTACTCTAGAATCTAGGAATGACATTTTTTGAGTCGCATTCAACTATCAAAAGGGGTGAAAGCATGGTAAAGTATGCCAAAAAAGTAGTCACACATGCAATCACAATCACATTTATGGTATAAACATGAAAAAACCTATTCAAAACTTCTTTAAATTTCATTATGAAACAATGGTGTACTCCATTGAGTTTATAGTAAGCTACACATGAAATGTGAGGAATTTTCATATAAAAAAAATGGATGAAAAGTATGTTTTAAACTAGTTGGGTTTTCAAAATTTCCAACATATTTTTATATGAGAACTTTGATAAATTATGATTATGATATGAAAAATTTAAATACACATTGATACATATCAGTGCTCTATCCATTTGAAAGTACTAAAAATTCAATTACAATTGTACTTTTATCATACTTTCATATACTTGAAGTAGGAATGTGACACCTACTTTCTTGTACTTGTATTTATAAAAAAGTACTTAAATGCATATTAAAACATGCAATTATATTCAATATTATGCAATGAAGTCAAAGATCTTCCTCTTATTGATCATTAAAGTTAAAAAATTAATGAGTTCAATGTATTAAGTCTTAGTTTATGGATATTTTCCCCAAAAAAAAATATCCCTCATTGGCATACTTTACCATGGTTTCACCCAAAGATGGATACTAGCATTTTGTTGTAACTTATTTACCCATAAGTTTAAATCACATAGTTTAGGCAGTTTAAACTATCAAGTCTTTGAGAATGTTGGCATTCTAAAAAACTATTTTGGTTGATGTAAACAAGAATGACAAATTGAAAATAAATGGAATATTCAATAGTTCAAAATTAGGAATGGTAAATGTAGTAGTGTACCTCTCAATATGGCAATTAGAACATGTTACTTAAACATTTGATGCCATTCTTGTGAATAGGGTCCAATTTCCCACCAACTCAATTTCTAAGTCTTTTGAGCCATAACTCTTGTTCTTGTGTCCACTTGATAATGTCTAATGCGAACACTCATGTAGGTGCATTCCTAAATATTTTTTCGCCATTGAAAGCATTTTTGTTGCATTGATATGGGTGGTTTCTAGGCAAGTAATGGTGACTACCACAATATATGATTTTCTTTAGTTTTTTAGAAGAACAAGATTTTGTGGCAGAGCCACAAGGTAGGCATCCTTTATGCCCTTTGGTCACACACCCTGCGAATAGTCCAAATGCTAGAAAATCATGTAGACTCCATTTGCACAAGGCTTGTAGCATAAATATTTCCTTGGAAAAAATATAAAATGATTGGACACTAGTCCATAGGACCTATAATTCTTCAATAAGTGGCTGCATGTACACATCCACATTCTCAACTTTTACAAAAAAAATCTCGAAAATTATTAGGGCTAACATCAAGAAGTATCACTTAGTCACTAGCTAAGGAGGCAAGTTATAATTCAATAATATCATAGGCCATGTCAAAAGGCATGAACTGAGGTCACCAAATGGGTTCACCCCATTAAGTGTTAACCCAACCTAATGTTGCAAACATCATTGGCAAAACTTGGCCACTTCTCATTGATGTGTTTCCAAGCAAGTGAATTTGCCACATTACGTATACAAAACCATTTGTACTAGCCCCATCTTTCTGCCAAGTTAACAATTTTACCAAGGATTTACACCTATACATTTGTAGTAGCCTTGGAATCAATGGGAAATGTCAAAGGACCTTCCATGGAATAGATCTTGACCCTTCCATAAACCTATTAGTCCCATAATTTGGACACACCTACAATTGCTTTAAGCTACCCCAAAAGAGCACACATCCTTTTTCATAGGTGTGGAATGAATCATTATTTAAACCCAATGACTTAATCAACTTGTCGGCCTCATAAGATGATTTTGGCATCTTGTTTCCCTTTGGAAGTAACTATTTGTGTAACAAAAAAAAAAATTCATCCATGAAAATGTTACTCGCAGAATGCACAATCTTTAAATTCAACAGAAGAAGAATAGTTGATAGTATGGATGTAAAAGATCCTTCAAATAATGGTGTTGAAGCTTTTGAAATAAGCTCCTCCATTAATACATCAGTGGGTCTTGGGCTTTTTGGAGGAGTACTATTAACTCTAATTTCCTCCAAGTTTTCACTTTTAGGTGCTAGGATTTGTTCTTCAGGCACTTGTTACAACCTATCATATGTTGCAAAGGCTTCATTAACAAGTTTGTGGAGTTGAACTTCTGCATTAAGTTGTGTGTGTTCCCGAACATGCACACTTCTAGTAGTAACAATCCCTTAATTATCCACAAAATTGTTCTGCCCTTCACTATTCTCTTGAACTATTGGTTATTGTAAATATTTACAACACATTTAAACATTAGACATAAAATCTTCCATCAATCACAAATTAAACATTTTGAATAAACCAACTTTTCAAGGTCTACAACTTTGATTACCTAGATATATATGACTACATGTTGTTAACTATATGACATTCATTATGCTTTAAATTAGCAACATATAATATGAGATTATACATTTGAAAATTATAATTTGAAATTATATGTTTTTGACTATATGACCTTCATACAATCTGCCAGTGACTAGAAACATAATGGCCAATCATAATTGTCTAAAATTATATGCTTCATTTTCAAAACCAATACCTAGCCATCACATTAGGTGCGAGGAAAAAAAAAGTTCATACCACCATTGGCATTTGAAAATATGGATTGCAACCATATTTCCTAAGATGTTTTTTGATTCCACTACAAAGTTGTCTTTTCACACTATGCCAACACATACAAGGACAATCATAGCTAACTAATCCATGTTGACTTGCTTCAAGCTCATTAGCTTCAAATATAACTTGGGCATCAATTTTGGAGGCATTTATGGCTGATGCGAAAACGTGGACCTATGTCAACAAATAGATAAACAAATTCATCAATTGTTGCAACCAATTCTATGTCATTTGAAATTATTGCACAAAATAAAAGGTTATTCACAATACTCCTATCATCAAAATTTTCATAATGAAAAGAAATAAAAAACTTGAGAAGTTGGACAACACTCATAATTTGTGACTAAATGTATATGAATAAAACAACCTAGATCAGGTACAAGAATTGGAGAGTTCCCAATGTGGTAGCTAGTTGACAAACCTACCTCTATTTATCAATAAGATGCATGTTGTAAAATAATAGTAAATTAGTTTCAAAATGCCAAACCATTGCATTTTCCAAGAAGTCATATACATGTTAGTCATGCAAATAGTCAAGTTGGACATGTTAGGTTCCACTTCATCACACTAATCACATAATTAATCATGGTGGTTAACCACATCATCACATTGAATCATAACCTCAAGCATAATAAACATGCCACATCATAATAATCAATCATAAAGTAGTCATGTTGACAAGCCATGTCAACATAGTTAGTCACTTGAATAGTCACATGTCTTTCCATTAGTCATAGTGGATTGCCATGTCATTATATTCAGTTGAATGTTTAGTGACCATGTACATGCCATGCCATCGTAGTTAGTCGAATGATTAGTGACCATGGACATGCCATGTCATCACAATTGTTAAATGATTAATCATAATGGACAAGACATGTGATGACACAGTCACACAACCAGTTAGTTTTAGTCAAAGTGCCACATTGTTACACTATGGCAAATAGAATCCTTCATCCAAAAAATGGTAGCAGACTAAGGACTTTCAGACTACAAACCATTCATGATAGATTTGGACAGACTATAGACCATTTCATGATAGATTTCATGTGATAGACTATAGATTTTCAAACTATAGATCTTTTAGACTATAAAACTTATATCTGGGACTTAAATGGTAAGTAGAAACATCATGATAAATATATTTGGACTCCTATACATTCATAACATCCATAAGTGTTGCCTACCATATTTCATGGCCAATATGAAAGGAATGTCACTTCTTTAACATGTGAATATGGTAGACACATGTATGTATGCAAGTGGAAGAAAATAAAATCTTATTGAAATTAACAGAAATGCTACCCCACAAACTAGGTAGCTTCTATCAAGGTTATGAGGGGAGAATTAATTGCACCTATGCATGATTTCACTCTCTAGCCATTAGATTATTAGATCTTCTATCAATCTTGTTGAATAAAAGTGATTTAAATTGATCCATCTGCTGCTATTTAATGTTGTAAATCCAACCTTAATGTCTATCAAATTGACTGCAACAACTTCACCTATTCCACCCTCTTGAAGCTAGCATTTTCAGCATCAAATTTTTTCCCCGACAAACTTTTGCATGATATTTTTTTCCCCAACTATTCACATTAGTTGAAATCAAATATTATTCACACAAACACATGGGGAAGCTTACATAGAGACCAAATTGGAGATGTAAAGTAACTCTTGTTGGTCTTGGCTGCTAGTATAGTTGATGTTCCCATTATTGTTATAGTTGCTACTACTGTTGTTGTTGTTTTTGCCACAACCACTGTCACTATTGCCAATTGAATTTCCCTCTTCAATGATGATGGCATATCAATATTGTTTGTTGTCATCACACTGTTGAGCACTAGGCTACTGTGGGTATGCCATACTCTAAAAAATTCCACAAATTTGAAACCCCTCACAAAGAACATCAGTTATTGAATTCAAGATGTTGCACATTTGACATTACAATTAGTCTTCAAACTAATAATTCATTAATGAATTTGAACTTTGTATCACCAACTATTTAAAAATCAAGTACAAAGCTTTGATGATGAAATAACATTAGAAAGATTATCAAATTCATCATGCTTTGAGGATCCTATACCATTTTTTGCCAAGTTAATGTCAAGTTTCAAGGGAAATGTTATTCATCATTATGTTTATCAAGTACACTTGAATAATGCACCTCAACATGGATGGTAGAAAGGATAACTGCTTTTTACAAGACTAAGTATTTACTTCATGTTTAGACAACATCTTTAATTTACATGTGCGGAATGCCTTGTGTGGCAAAATATTAGGGTTAAAATATGTCATTATAAGGTGTTTTCAATCATTTTTTGGTGAAATGATTTACTTTGAAGGTCATGGAGCACAAATGTAGGAAACTTCATGAACTAAAAGGAACAAACTTGGGGGTAAACAAGGTCTTCTTGGATATAAAAGAAAGAGGCTATTTCTAGAAGTTGAGATACGAAGGAAACCTATTCCTACTCATTTGATAACTAATGAAGAGCTAGGTTGAGATTGAAGTAACCAAACTTAGATAAGTGGGATATAGGGTGTTGCTTACCTTGTTTTGTATAGGTTTGAGGAGTGAGTCGACTTGTTTGCCACAATGACAAAAAAGGAAGACTATGGCAAAGTTTAAGCATGCACAATTGCTAAGAACAAGAAAAAGTTCAACAAGATCTTTGGTCCAGAGTTCAAGTGCATTTTGTTTCTTCCATGTTTGATTAAAACTACATTTTCAATTTTGTTTTGCATTTGAACCATTTGCTACTATTATGAGTTAATCGATAGTTCTTAACATCAATTTGAGCCAGTTAGTATAGATGCGATGAACTCAATTATTATTGTAGAAAGCTTGGAAATAGAACTATGTGTAGGAGCTTTCCTTTCTGAAATTACTTTTAATTTTCCTCCTTGCATTATTGACCATTATTTAAATTATTCATATTATTACCTTGCAAATATGATTTGGCATACTAACTGAATATAATCACATTTTGATTGTCACCTCATAAAATGGAGTTGTAATCCAACTTGAAAATAGTCAAGATACGCCACATTGCATGTCAAATGGCATATGTGGTTATTGTTTTGACTATAATTAGTTATCAAATGTCACATGGCATATGTGAATAAGCAATATGACTTTAATTAGTTAGATTGGCAAATGTGAGTTATCGTTAAATTAATTAAAAGTAGTCACATAGTGCTAAGCGACACATTTGGGTCAACATTATTGATTAGAAGTAGTCATGTATTGTGAAATGGCATTTGCAAGTTAGCATCTTGATAGATCTTAGTTAAATATTGCCAACTGTCAAAATGAATCACCATTTTAAAACTAAAATTAGTCACATATTACCAAATGGCACATGTGAATCAGTTTGTGTTCACTAGAATTGGTCATATACGCCACAAGTTTCATATGTGAATCATCATCACTAAGTTCAAAATTAGTTAAATAGTGTCAAATGGTAATTGTGACATGTCAAGTTGACTAAATTCTGACACATATTGCCAATAGCACATGTGAGTCATGATGTCTAACTAATATTATTAACATAATGCCAAATGACTTGTGTAACTTAGTAGAATGACTATAATTATTCAAAACTACTAAGTGGCATTGTGAGTTAGCAAACCCACTATTTTTCTTAATGGAAATTGTGAGTCAACATACCTCCTAACTAAGTTTAATTAGAAACTTACCAAATGGCACATTTGAATTAGCCCTTGCTGATAAAATTGGTCATATGATACAAATTCGACTTGTGAATCATCAATAAGACCAAAATTAGTCAAAAAATGCTAAATGGTGATTGTGACATGCCAAGTTGACTAAATTTATCACTCAAATGGCATAGTGAGTTAGTAGTTTTAAATAAAATTAATAATAAAGTGCCAAATGGCACATGCAATTTAGTAGAATGATTAAACCTAGTTAGATTTTGCTTAGTGGCATTTTGAATTTAGGACCCCATTAATGTTGATCATAGTTTGCATAATGGCAATTGTGAGTTAAGATACTTGGTGACTAAACTTAATCATTGATCTTGCCAAATGGCATATTTGAATCAACATGTTTAACAAATGTTAGTCAAATAATGACAAATGGTAAGTGTGAGTCATCATTTATTGACTAGACTTAATCATCTAGTGTCAAATGGCACATGTGACTCAACAGGACAATTAAAATTAAGTATATTGCCAAGTGGCAAATATGAGTCAATGGATTATAGACATTAATCAAGTTGTGCCAAATAGTACATGTGATTCATTAGTAAAATGACCAATTTTAGTCAAAGTTTTCCAAATGGCACATTGAATCAATATAGATTCACTGAATTTAGTCAAATAATGTGAAATTGGACATGTGAGTGAACATGTTAACATGTTTTATTTTGATGAATAAAATTACATATACATGCGGTCAAGATTTGGTTGTTCTTGAAATCGGCTAGATTTTGGTTGTTGGATAGATTGAAAATAAAATCCAACGACTTAGATATGCTTCTTTGAATTTGGATTGATCTTCGTCGTTAGATAAAATGAAGTTTCCATCCAACAACGTAGATCTACTCAATTGAAATTTCTTTGATCTTTACCGTTGGATGGAAAGATTTGAATTCAAATCTTCACAATTTTGCTTTAGTATATAAAGATTATTTTTGTCTTTTTTTTAGCTCTCACACTTAGGCACAATTTGTTATCATGGTTGTTCTCAAATTTTCACAGTCTTGCATTCTACCTACCTTTCTTTTTTGTCACATTAACATTCTTGAACTTGTTGTGTTTTTTCTTGTTTTTGTGCAAGCAAAGAGAGCTAATTGCATTGAAAGCTGCGCTTGGTGAAGCACAACAAAGCAAGAGGTGCAAGAAATTGGTTGTTGTTAATGTTCTAATGCCTCAATGTAGTAGTTGTTTGTGCAAAGACGAGCCTCACATTGTTGATTCCAATTTAGAATTTGAGAAGGAGAAGCAAGATTATGGGTCCCAAAAACCTAAGGAAGAGTTGAATTTTTCTAAAGAAAATGTTGAGGACGAGTTTCAAGAGAGTTCCTTATGACAATGTAGTCAAACCAAAGCCAAATCCTAGGGTATGTTTCCTGACATTTCACTTTGTCAATTGAAGTTATAAATTTAGGGTTTTCGTATTTGTTAGGTTTGTAGAAGAATTTTACTTTTGGATTCAAGCTTCATGTTTTTGCATTAGTTGTTGGAAAGCAATTGCACTTTTTTTTTTCCTTTAGAAGCAAGTTCTTGTTACTTCTAGTTGTAATATGCAATAGAAATTCAAAGTTTGTATAAATATAATTCCATGATTCTGAATTTAAATAAACCCAAACATGGAGGAAATGGAATACAATTGTGATGGAATTAAGGCAATGGGTGAGTAGGTATATAATTTGAATTAATATCCAATATATATAACCATGTAGCTATTAGATTTAAGTAACCTTAACAAAATGGGTGATGCAATTAAATCTGTAAAAGAAGGGGAAGATAATTAGGACACAAATTAAACATTGGACCATAAAGAAGCTTCTTCAAGCATATTTGCGCAATAGAACTACCCTGATTACCAAGATGAATTTGGCTCCCATGGTGAGGATGTGAGCAAATTTCTAGCAAATCATGACATAATTCCAACTGCAAGTTTTTTTTTATAACCTTCATATTGAACATTTTAAAACATTGTCATTTTTTGTATTTTAGTTTATGAGATTAATGTATGCATTGTTATCATGCACCATCTTTATCATAGGAGCTAGTGTAACAATGAATGCCACACTTGCCCCAAATGTTACAAGACTAAGAGGTTTGCAATCCACACTTTTCAATTGTTTTTCAATAGAATAGACGTTGTAATTTTTTTGTTGGAATGTGTTGTTATTTTGATCTTACAAAATATTTTGAAATTGTGAAGGTATTGATGAAAATTTGCAAGCAATTTTCTTTCCAAAATGGTAGAACAATTAGGTCCAACATCAGGCCATAGTGTTGATGTAGTTGTTAAAGGTTGGTTTCCTTTACTTTAAATTTTTTTGTCTATAGTTACAAAATTTTTTTTAATTTTTTTGTAGTTCACATTTTAGTGAATTTTTCATTTTTGGCAGGCCACAATTTGTTGGAGTAGGATATCTAATGGGCCAACCAACAACCCTCCAAAAACCACTAATTGGAGGTTTGCTTGAACTTGTCACTACCCATTTCAATCAAATATGTTTAGTTTTTGTCATCTTGAATTTGATTAGCTAAAGGTTTTCTAACTTCAAGTATGTTTGAATGCTTTTATACATGCCATTTTGGTTATGGAACTCCCACAAACCCAAGAGCAGTGGCCCAAAATGCAACAATTCCTACAAATTGGCCTAGATGTTGGCCAATGGGTGAATCATGGCCACCACCATACATGCCTAGGCGGCCAATGAATTTTGGTTGGCCTCTTGCCACTATAACCCCAACAGTAAGTCCATTCTCACAAATGCCACTTGGATACCCTCAAATGCCTTGGCCACAAAATCTCGCAACGTTTAAAGCTAGTGCGCAACCACCACTTGCATTTCCCTTAATGCAATTGACATGGCCTACACATCTAGCACTTGCAACGACATCGACACTAGCAACTACTACAACATGCCCACAAATGCCAATTGCATCCCAACAAATGCTTGGTGTTTGGTTTGCAAATCCAATAGTCACATTTGTACCATATCCTAACCAAGTTTCATCATGGCAACATATGTTTACCATTTGTACACAACCATATGTTAATCCTATTACTCCAATAATGTCAACATTCCCAAGTTTTTGTTAGTGCTAGAAAACAACAGAAGGTAAGGATGTTGATTATACATTAGCTGTAGATTTGTCTTATAAGCTAGATTCACAAGTGGTTTCATCATATGTGCGTTCTAGAGGCACTAAATAGAATGCTAGGCATTGAACTTTAGATGAGGTGATGAAGAAGATGGGGATTGAGGTAGCTCAATAGACTAGTAAGTAGACCATTCATGTAGTAGAATGTGATGTAGAAGGGAGATCAGTGGGTGGTGGCAGGAACCATTGGTTGTCATAACTTTAAGGGGTGGATGGTTCAAAAAAATTGAAGTTGGTGAAAGGCGACCTTCAAATGTCTCAAAGGCACATTAGAATCAAATGAAAGTTGTGTTGCAAAAAAAGACAAAAATAGAGCAAACAATTCGAATGACCAAAGCTCGGGCCATTGTAAAAAGTGGCCAATGCACTAAACGGTCAAGTGAAATTGGAACTACTAAACAATTGGTATGTTTATTTTCTTTCTTTTTGTAATTCTTGTTATTTTACAAGTTTTCTAACATGTGTTTGGTTGCTTTCTAATTATGTTCATATGTGATTAACTAACACAAAATGTGTATAATTATGGGGTTTCTAGGCAATAGATCTTGGACAACCAACAACATTAGTGGAGGTACAAGCGGAATGTGAATGAAAAAAGACTACCAAGCGCAAATGAGAAAATATAGAGGAGTATGAAGTTAGAGTAGAATAAATAAACCCTAGTTTATGTTAGATAGTTAATTTTTTTATTAGATTCATGGGATTGTCTTCATCTCTTCTCCAACTCTAATGTCTATTAGATTGATTGCAACTAGATTAGAACTAGTTTTTGGATATTAAATCTTGTGCGCTAGCATGATCTTTGTAAATTGTACCTTAAGAAGAGTTGCATTTTTAATGATTTGTTGATGAATTTTAATTTATGTGAAGCAGTTAAGCATTTGAACGATGTAGTTGGTACTATCAACTATTAATTTGTTTCTAAGAATGTACTGTAATCAAATTGAATTTATGGTGTGGCTTTATAGGAAGAAGAACAATTGGATTATGGCAACGTGGGTCATGTTAGGGGGGATTACATGACATCAGAAATCGATGTGCGTTTTGAAACCTTGGAACAAAATCATGATGATTTGAAGAAGGTCACTTATGAGTTAATGCATGGCCAAAAAAGGATGTCCGGTATGATTGAAGAGATGTGGAAGTTTTTGAAATTGAATACTACCTATACACTTGGTTTTGCATTTGAATTATAAGGGAGGAAGGACATTGATATTGTGAAATTAGACATTGGGAGTATGGGAGGGGTATGACCATACAATGCCTTAGTACCTTTACAACTCCAACAATAATTTAAAAGATTTTGGGTGAATGTAATTTTTTTGAAAGTCAACTATTGATAGTGCTAAAAGATTTAAAAATTTTGTAGATAATGTATATATGTACATGGGCATTCTACATGTTATACAAGTTTAAATTGTTAACACTTTTAGAATGTTTGAAGTTTAGAACATTAATTTGGTTGTTATAACATGCGAAAATAGGAAAAAAGATCGAATTGAATTAAATATGGGTATTCCATGTTTAGTGCATGTGTAAGTACGGACATGTAATTTTAGAGTCTATTATTTTTGCATGTTGATGGACATTGTATTGTTTTGTATATCCTAGTTTAATGTGTGTTCATTGTTGAATTACATGTAGGATAATCATGCGATTTAATCACAACTGTTGTAAGATCAACCTGAACATAATTTATCATGTAAGCCACATGAGTAGTTGCAACAAGATGTGTCTAAACAAATGAACACATATTCTATAGGATCTAAGCCATCTACAGATCTAATTAATACAACAATAAACAAGGAGTAACTTTAGGTAGTGGTACATTCTCTTGAGAATTCAGATGGGGATGATATTTTAATTTTGGTAAGTTCTAACCAACATACTTGATCCAAATCATAGGCTCAAAAAGTGGGGGGTGGAAGCAACATTGTGCTCAAACATGACCTTAAAGATGTGAGCTCAATGATCCAACAAGTGCCTACATTAGTTTTCCAAGCAAGCTTGTTCCAAATAATGTATAATATTTGTTGGTCCTAGATGTCAATGGGTTATTATGTGATGCAAAACATTTGAAGTCTAGAAGAGATGGGGTCCACTAGTGCCTGTAAGACAATGTGGAAACAAGTTAGTAAGCCTACATCTGCGTGTTGATGAGTTTTTACGTATGTGTAGCACCAAGTGTGATATAGGGATATGGTCATCAACCCTCCCAAACTTGGTTCCCATGGTTCAACATTTATTTGTAGGGGTCGAAGGTTTGAACCCATGATTTGTGTGCAGGAATGAAAAATGTGAATGTACACATATCACACATCCATTAAATAGAGATTGGGATCTTGTTCTAAAAAACATGAAGAGAGTGTGGGATGAAATAAGTCCTAGGTTTAGGAGTCTAGGTCCTATAATATGTTGTTGATAAATGACTACTCATTCAAGTGCATAGGAGACATGCCATCTTCCTACATATTGGCCCTACCTTTTAATTTAGAAGTAGAGGATAATTACTTGAACATTTTATGGCCATATTTGAAAGGATTATTGGAGGCACCAAACATTATAAGGTATGGGAATCCCACCCACATGGGCAGATGCGACTCACAAAAGAGAGCCCACATTGGAAAGAAGTGTCTAGATTTGCATGGTCAATGACCAACGTCAAGTAAGGGATTGGTATGATAATAAGTCAACCTATTTGTATTTATATAATTTCTTATTCATGCTTTAAGTGTCTAAGGTTATCTCCTAATGCTATTATCCAATGATGTCTCATTTGAATACCACATCTACTACAAAGTTATGGATGATTTGAAACACGTAGGTTTGTCAAGAAAAAAACTCAAATTTACAAAAGAACCTTCAAAATGGTAGTCATTTGTTGAAAAAAACTACACAAAAGCTTCAAGCTACTTGGTTTAAATCAAAAAGTCAAAAACCAAAGTTAGAAGAATATCGATCAAATGTAAGTCTTTGAAATGTAATATAGTAAGTTAAGTGTCAATTTTGTAATTGAATTTGTTTGTGAAGCCTGTGTCAATTTGGTTTTATTAATTGAATGTACAAAATTGTTTCGTAATGTAAAAAAAATGAACGACTTCTTCTTCTAACAAAAGGTGGAGGCAAACCTTGTGCAATTGGTATGTTCATCAGACATGGTGGAAAGGGAGTTAAATGCCACAGGAAAGATGTGGCTAGTGCCACTAATAGAATCCTATCATTTGCAACCATTCCCTGTGCAACTATGTGCAACTAAATGTCGCCTACAACTACGAATGGTTGCCTATGTGACTATTTTAAAAATTTGGATGGATTTTGATCTTCCTTTCAATTAGTTGCAACTATGACCTATTTCATCATTCCAATAGGTTGATTTTTCATGATGTCTTTGTATTTTTTACAACATCGTATATACGTTTAGTTGCACATGCAACCAAAGTAGTCACATTATAGTTGCATAAAGTACATATGCTACTTAGTAGTTACACGTATATATTATTTAATAGTACATACATACCTATATGTATATACCTACCTACCTATGTACTATTTACTAGGTACCTACATACATATATAGCTACATACCCACTAGCTATTTAATAGGTTATTTAATTATAAATAATTATTTAGAGACTATTTAAATAGGTATTTAAAATAAATAATTATGTATACGTTATTTACATATGTACTTTAAAATAAATATTTTTTAAATAGGTACCTAGTAAGAACTTATGCTACTTAGTAGGTAGGCTATGTAATAGTATGTGTTAGGGAATAGTTGTAACTAGGCTATAACTATATGACTAAGTTGCAATTAAAATTTTATTTCATATTGTTTGTCTTCCTTGTCAAGTTTACAAACTATATAAGTAGGTTGGTTTGGTGGAGTAAACACATTCAATTTTTTCAATTGCCATATGGGAGGAACTAATCACATAAGCCCCAACCAAAAGGTTAAACTTAAAATAAAATAGGATTTTGTTGTAAAAGTTTTAGACCTACACCTACCTAGGCTAGCCCTATGGCTAGGTGGCCTAGGCTTAACCTAGGTGCCACATGGCCTAGCCCAAAACTAGGTTAGGTATCTTAGGCACCTAACTAGGCTAGAGGTGGCTTAACCTAGGTCCCTAACCTAAGCCTAACCTAGGTGCCATGTGGTCTATCATAAGTGGTCCAACCCTAAACTAACCCTAAATGATTATAGGGCAATCTTAAGTTGCCAAGTGGCACAATTCAGTTGCTTCAATTAGATGGTTGGAAAAAAAAATTATTTGGCAAAATATTTCGAAAAATCCAAATGATGCCACATATCACATTCTTAGGCCACCACGTGTGAACATATTAGTGTGCATTATAGTCACAAGTGTAGTTGCAAGTGTAGTCGCAAGAACTCATCCTTGGATACATATAAAATTTCCATATTTGTACTTTACGAAAAAATATTTCATCCATCGTTTGCGTAATGGTCATCTACAACTTTTTGTTTGCTACTATGCTAATTTTTAGTCATTGTGTTGCTTGCAATTAAAATTTAGTTGTAAATGATAGTCAAACAATGTTTTTTTACTAGTGTGACTTCATCACTATTGTAATTTCAATAGGGTATGAAGGTGCTATTGTCTTGCCATATCCCTTACTTGATCAAGATCCTCTAATTTGCATAATACTAGATGCAATGGGATACATAGTGAGGTGGCCATTGAACCTAACACAAAAATATTTGTAGCCATTATGTAGCCTTATATTAGTTGTAATGTATGTAGTTTATATGTAGTGTGTGTACATTCATACTTCTGAAGTAAAAACTTCCTTATTAATACATGAACTTTAAGTTCTTCTTTGCAACAATTATGTTTTATCTAGTTATGTGCATCAATTGTGGATATGCGTTGTTAGAAGGTACCTATAGCTAATAGGTCAAGATTCAAGGAATTAGATATGTAATTAATCATCAATCCATTGTTATATATATTGATATCAGTTAGATATTAATATTGATATAGGTTTAGTCTATTAGGATATTAATCATAATAGACATTATTTAATGAGTAATTATTTACATCGAACATGCCTTGTCATCACAATTAGTTGAAAACAAAGTGTGAAATTGGACATCCTCTAACATTAGTTAATAAAAAAACTAGTTAGATGAGACATGCCATGTTAAAATGTTTAGTCAAAGTAATTAATAGAGTAAGACATGCCACATCAGCAAAATCAATAGGATAATTAGTAATATGGAATTGCCATGTCATAATGTAGTCATAGAGAAAGTCATAACGAATGAACACATCATTAATTAGACACAATATTAGTCACAATGTACATCCCATGTTGCAATCAATCATATAGTTAAAATCAAAAAAGTTCAAACATGTCATCACAATTAACGAGGAAATTAATCATACAAGTAATGCCATGTTGCAATTATTGGCATGTTTAGTCAAGAATGTGGAACCACGTCATCAAAATCAGTAAGAAAACTAGTCATAAAAGACATGCCATGTTAGCATTTGTAATTTGATGTTAAGTCACATAGGACAATCCACTTCATCACATTTAATAAGAATATTAATCAATTTAGACATGCCACATAGGCACAATTAGTCACAAAAATAGGTATAGACAAAAAATAAATCCTACCCCAAACCTATGTTAAACCTAACCCCAACCTAACCTAGACCTATCCCTAACCTAAAACAAACATAGCCCGAACCTACACCATATTTAACCCGAACCTAACCTAGACCTATCCCCAACCTAAAACAAGCCTAGCCCTAACCTACGCCAAACCTAACCCTAACTTAACCCAGACCTAACGCAAACCTAGTCCAACTAACCACATCATCTAACTTAATATGATTATTTGTCATATAAGACATGATTAGTTGGCATATTTAGTCATATGTTTAATTGCATTAGACATGCTATGTCAATCGCTTTTAATCACATAATAAGTGGACTTCAATGGCCACATCATCCCATTTGAGTCATAGTATTAGTCAAAGTAGACATGCCACACAAGCATATTAGTCATAAAACTAGTTAGAACAACATGACACATTGGATGCCACATCACCCAAAGGAGTCCACTTTTATGTTGAATTAGACATGCCATGTTGGCATAATGTTGTTTTAAGTCGAGTGATTTCAGTCATGGTAACTGTTCGTTTTGCTAGCAAGACCTATCATAAATGACTAATCTTTTGTGACTGACCCCAATTTTGTCTGCTATCCATTGTGATTGAGATATTAGTGGAAAAAGATGGCCTAAAAGATAGGATCTGTAGTAGTGAGTCCTTACACAAAATTTACAAATGAATCTGACAATGATTTTTATAGGACTTTGGATGGACATTAATATATAATTATGTGCAATGAAGTCCAAAAAATCCATTTTTAGGATTCCACATGGACTTTGGTTGAACATTATATACATTGAAGTCCATAATATTCAATGTTCAAGTATACTAGGGTATTAAAGTGGTAGTTTATCAACTATCGTTAAAGTATCATGGAAATATTTAATACAAGTTCACCATTGAGTCTACAACAGGGTTCCATAATACATGGACTCTTACTAAACACAAATAGACCAAAACTTACATGTGTATACCTAGTTAGTTCCAACAAATTATTGATGTATGGACTTTTACAAAAATGAACTAGATTATTTGTGGACAATATTCCACAATTACACCTTTGACATTAATTGAAAATGCAACATGTGGACATATTTTCTACTTATATGGAAATTCAATGTGTTCACATGGATTCAAAAACAACTTATATGCCAATTTCATGGTGTTTTACCCATCGTATTATCTTTAGGTGGAAACATGATAACATGAACCACATGCGCTTGCTTAAGGGATTATTTTTGAAAGAATATTTCTTAAAATATATATTAAAAAGTCTTCCAAAAATTCTTCAAATTTTTTTAAAAAAAATCTTTATATTATTTGTCAAGGTATATGCAAAATGTTTCAAAATATATGTAATTTTCAAAGGTTTTGAAATTTGTTTATAATTTTTTTGTGTGTTAAAAAACATGCATTATAATGTTTAATGAGTGCTTTTGAAAGCCTTTTATTCATCAAATGTTTTTTAGATTAATTCACATGTTCCAATGATATATTATCATTGAACATTAATACATTAAGTTTTTTAATACTTTCAACACCATATTAAATTATTGTTTTTAAACGTGAAAAATTAAGCATGTGTTACACTTGTTGTGGTTCATGTTAAAATGATTGCGCCCGTTCAACCAGAAATGCAATATTGGTAAAGGTTGAAATCCATGCTTTGGGAATTTGTTAATTTTTTCCTCAATTGTTGGGATTGTTTATGAGATGGACATGCTTGTTTTATTCTAGATTTAAAAATTCCAACAACCTTTCACCACCATTCATGCATCTCCTCGTTACATATTGCAACTACTAATCTTATGGACTTGATGAAATGCAAATGTGCATTTTAATCAGGTTAGACATGTTACATGAAACACCTTTCTTTACTTGCAAAGGTTCAAGTTCCAAACCACAAAATGGACATTTTTTTACCCACAAACAAGTCAATAAAATCATATCATAATCATCCACAAAATTTAAAGGCATGGAAGTAGAAGGATTTTTGAATGAACCTTTTTCAATTGTATACACATACATTTTTGTCGTTGAATGGTGGCATCTGCAAGTGGTGATTTTTTCTTCCAAAACATGTACAAAAAACTCACTATAATTTTCAATTCTTTAACCACCTTCTTAAAAATTAAAATTGTGGCCTTTAACAAGGAAAAAACCAATCAAAACACTTCTTTTTGCATGTCAATTTTTTTTTCCATAGTCTGTTATCCTCGTATTTGCACATTTGAATTCCTTTTCTAGGGCAACCATAATCTTTTGTGCAATAACAATGAGATGGTTGTGTTCTTTAGGCTGGTCTTGTGTTCTTATAATAGAAATTTCTATCTCTTGCCTTTTGTGATTTGTTACAACTAATTTACCTTTTGCATCTTGAAGCCTTTTATTTGTTTATGCAATGTATTGCTGCAAATCTTTAACAACAATTGTCAATGGAGATGTCACCTAAAGAGTTGTTGTCAAAAGAATAAATTAAAACTCCATCAAGTTTAAACCACCTTAAGAACTTGGACATTATTAAATTTCCTTACATGCAAAATACCAAGATCTCACAAAACATAATAAGAAATGAAAATTTAGGCCAAAATTTGAACCTTCCCCGTTTAGTGTAGTTACATTATGACCATCCTTTGTTGTCTAAATCATCATCACCATTTCCTTGTTCATTTGAGCTTACAAGTTCCATTTGCTCACTTATCTATTTGCACCTTTGCTATTTTCAATTTGTCATACATAGCCCAATTCATGGTACCCATTTTTTCACAAACTAATATTCTTGCCATCCCTAAAGAAATCAACCTTGAAGATGGAAGACATGGTTTTGGGTGGATTACCATCCATAAAGGTTAATTTTTTATGAACTCTAAATTGTTTGAATCCTATAACTATAACCATTTTTGTTAATGGCTTGCCCAAAAACCTTGGAAATCTCTTTTAAGTTTATAACTTTTGGCACTTTCACTTGTTGTGGATGAATACATTCACATGTAAATCCATATTTTTCCACAAAATGTTTTTATTAAAGATTGATGAAGATTGCATTATAGTTTTGAACAAACTAAGACTTGTATTACCATTCTAGACTTAATAGGACTAAAGGGAAATTTGAATTAATCTTCTTACATGAGGATGATCATGATGAAAAATTATAAGTTTAGAATGAAGCCCTTAATGAAAGAATCCAAAAATAGTCCATTAAAATAATCTGATTACTATAGTAGAGTATTGAAGAGATGAAAACAAAGTTGGTTATGACCTGAGAGGAATTGGAGGCAATTGAAAAGGAGATGAGGTCCCTAAGGCATAAAGCTAAAGTGGCTAATTTCTACCATCACCAAGTGGAAGAGTTTGACACTTTCAAAATGGAGCATGTTTTTATGAAGATATAAATATTGATCTATCAACAAAGGAGCAAGAAGGCACAAGCAAAACAATGGGTTTTATATAAAGATCAAATTGTCAACATAATCTAGGAATTTTTTGATAGTTACTAAAAAGATGAAGAACTTTATAGAATTTTTTTTTTTGGGGATTATTTTAATTGGATGTTCCACCATTTTGTTATAGTTTTTTTAGGGTATTTAAGGTGTCCAATTTTTGAATGTAAGATAGGGGCGAAAGCATCCTTGGGTGGACCGCTAAGAACCACTTCAAGGAATGGTTAAGGAACCAAAATGCACAAATCATTTTCCTGGGCCCTTTACTTCAAATGTTTTCACAACTATAAGTTATTTTTTTCTCATGTTTATTAATTGCATGCACTAATATATGGCTTGAAGTTTACTTTGGAATAATAAAATTGGAAATTGTTAAAATTTTGTTTTCTTAATTAAAATGGCCCCTTTAGAAATTGATAGCTTTAACTTTGGAAATTCATAACTAAATTATGCTTACTCAATTAATACCTAATAAGAACCTACAAGTAGAATGATTCCAAATTACCTTAGGAAAAAAAATATCAAAAAAAATTTCAAATCATTTTTCAAATTTGTGTTTCTAACCAAAAAGTTCAAAGAAAGGTGGCCATCATTACATTCTTGAAACTTTTTTTAAATGCAATGATTTGAGCATCAAAATACACAATATTCTTGATATTATTGGAATTTCAAAATCTATGGAACCTAATAAATGTGTTCATTACGAAAAATTTATGAAAAAAATATTTAAGTGTTTCTTATGATTTTTCAAAGTTTGATAGGTCTAGGAAAATCAAGGTTTGACATTTTTAGTGGTCCACCCAAGGATGTTTTTGCCCATAGGGATGTTCTAATCTAACATTAAAAGGTTCTTGTGTACTTTTTAATTCTAAAAATTGTCTTTTCCAATTGTTGTTGGACATATTTCTTCATTGTAAGGTCTTTGAATTTGTATTTGTTTCAAATTTGTTTGTTTTTTCCTACTAAGTTGATAAGAAAATACTTAATCTATTTGTTTACCTACATTGCAAACACAAATTTTATATTTAGTTCCTACATCTTTTCACAACCAAACCCAATAGTTCACTAGGTGGCCTTAACAATACCATTATGTCAAAAGGGATGAAAAAACCAAACGAATCTCCATGTGTCATGCCATGATGTTTCAATAATGTTATCCCAACTTGTTGCCAACATTGTTTATACAAGGTTATTAGTGTTCCCCACTAAATAAAATTACCTTGTTGGGGGCGTTAGATTTGGTTAAGATTGGGCCAATTGATTTGGTGATTTCAAAATGATTGTGCTAGGATTTTTCACAAGTTTGTACATTCTAAGTATTTTCAAACCCCAGTGCAAGAGTATTTTGAAAATTGATTCAAATTTTACAATATTTGGAGGCTACACAAATTCATCCATATGCATACTTGTTAGATAATGTCCTGTCAATAGAAGATTTTTTACTAGCTATTTTGGTAGGATGGCAACAAATTAGGGCTTGGATTAATGAGTTAGTGCAAATGGATGTTAGAGCATTTGGTTTTTATGCCCATCGTTTTTTATGGATGTGGATTAACCTAACATCACTAAAAATGATTCAACAAACATATTGATTCATTCTTAGGTCACCCACATGTTTGGTGAATGACATATAACTTTCAAGTAGACATGCAACATTCAAGTAGACACTTTCGTGGGACTTGTCATGATGATCAACCACCTTTAATGGTGGTCAATATGGTTGGACTTCCATCAAGAATAACCCTATTAACATTTTAAATTTTTCCATGTTTTCGTGCATTTGAAGATGGAGGTCCAAGGATGATTTAAGATTTCAATTCCTCCAGTATGGAGGAGCTAAATGTTGATGATAGGTGTTAAAGGTGTAAAAATTGTTAGGATTTTTATTACATGAATTGTTAGTACTTATTTCAACTATTAAAAATAATCTACCAAAAATGATTATTGAAAATCTACTAACAAAAACTATTATTGAAAATCTTTATCTTGTTTTTAAAATTAAAATTTTAATGATAGTTGTTGACTATCAATTAAGATTTCTTAGTTGCGGATAAAATTAGATGTAGTTAATTTTGGAGTAAGTTTTTAAAATGTATCAATTATTTTTACGATAATCATCATTTTGAGGATTAGATTCCCATTGTTGTTTTGATGTACTTAGGTGTAGAGTCTTTTGTGCATGTAAAGGCATATTTAAGTATTATCCTTTGATGCAAAGAAATTAAACTACATGTATTTTTGAAATTGTCTTTTCCATTAAAGTTTTTTGCCTTTGTTTTTGAAATTGCATTTGTTTCACAAGTTTTAATATTCAGATTTTGTAATTTGTTATCAAGTTGGTTAAAGACTTTGTTCCCCTTCAAAAATTAGTAGTCGATTTGTACTATTGTAGGTTAAATTTTTCAAGCTAATGATTATTTGTTATTTTTATGTTGTAAGACTTGTGTATTTCTTTCTTTACTCCTAATTTTTTCTATTTCCACATTTGGGATATACTATGTGGCCTTAACAAACATGAGTGTGCAATGGGGTTCCACACTAGTACCACTACCATGCTAGAAGCATTTTAGAAGGAATTCATGAAGGTTATGGATTAAGTTTTGGCTAGCTTTGCCATTGCCAAGTGCTACATCAATGATATTATCGTTCTTAATTTGATTGTAGGGGATGACATGCATCATTTATAAGAGGTGTTTGATTGATTTAAAGAACATAACTTTAAGTTGCATTTTGGCAAATGCCAATTTTAAAAAAATTAGGTGGAGTACTTGGGTCACATGATTTATCTTAGTGGATTAGGGGTTAAGAAGGTCAAAGTTGAGGCCATCTTACAATTGCCCCAACCATTAGATTTTAGTTGATTGTGAGCCTTCCTCAGCATGTGTAATTATTATTGGAGGTTTGGTAAAGGATTTAATAACATTGTTAAAATTTTAGCCTAGTTGATTAGGATTGACCAATAATACAAATATGGTGAAACATAGGAATAGGTTTTTCAAGAATTGAAAGTTAGGTTCACATTAACACCCATTTTGCAACATCCTATTGGGGGGTGACCTTTTTAGTTACATATGGATTGGAGCACTTTAGAGTTAGGAATAGTGTTTGCCCAACTTGATGATGACAATTGAGAGTTTGTAGTGACCTATGCTAGTTAGTCTAATAACAAGACGAAGGTCGGATATAATTCATATGAAAAGGAGTGCCTTATTATTGTTTGGACAATTTCTTCATTCCAATTGTATTTTTATGGTAGCCCATTCACATTTTCATGGATCACTAACCTTTAAAATTCTTGAAAAAATAAAATTGTTTCATAGGAAAGTTAGTAAAATGGGTTTTTATACTACTAGAATATTAGTTTGACATAATTGATAGTGTTAATAGGGTTGATTGGGATGCTGATAGGTTAAGTTGGAACCCAAGTTCCTATAAGGAGGACACCACAAGGGCTTGTTGGCACGATGATGTCACTAGAAGGAAAATGAGGCTTTGTGACTAGTCCTTGTGATTAATTTTTAATCACAAGCAACATATATGATTAAAATCCCACTAATCCTAAGTCATGTTGGACAAGTTGCATGTGACCATAGTCACGAATGACATGGATTGATGTGGATGAAATAAAAAATCAACAAAATACAATTTCATTTTTTGTTTGATTACATGTGTATTATTGTTTGCAACTATTTGGTGAATAATAAAAACAAATGATATGTTGCCATGTGTCAGAAAATTATTTCAAAATTATTTTTAGTTAATTTTGAAAAAAAATCAAGGCGTTCAATTCATGTGCTTGTAATTGTGACATGTGACACATCCACAAATATTTCAAATTTTAATTTTAATTAAATATTACATATATATAATACATATTTAATTATGTAGGTGAATAAGTAGGTAGGTAGGGGTATCCACTTAATTAAATTGGTTTATGAGTAGGTAAGTTAAATAGATAGTTGATTCTATTAATTTGTTTTTATATTTAGCCTTTAGAATCAAACCATTTTGATTGGTTCATCCTAAATGACACTTGTCTTTTTTAAATTATGTTTTTTCAATGTTAATAGTCCATTTTGTTGTATAATTTACAAAATTTAAAAGGAAAACAAAAGATATGAGATACATTTTATAATCACAAATTAGTTTGTGACCAAGTTACAATTATAAAACATATCTCATATCTTTTATCTTCTTTTTCAATTTTGTAAATTATACAACAATGTTTGCACTGAAAACATTTGAACTTGGTTAGACCTTGGTTAATCTTTGGTGTAACTAAAATTTGATTAAACTTTGGCAAATAAAATATTGGTTAAATTTTGATTAAACAAAAACTTGGTTAAACTAACCCTTGTCTACACTAAAATTTGGTAAAACGAAACCTTGTTAAACCTTGATTTAAAATTGGAGAAGTTTTTGCATTAGTTGTTGGAGATAAATGAACAATGTTGTAATGTTCATTATGTTGTTCATTAGTGTGGAACTCACTATCCCAATTTATATTTTTTGGTGATTCAAAAGTTAATGAAAACCTCATTCCTAAACCACAAAAATATTATAATGGTTTTTTCCATGTTTTATCAGTTATTAATGTCATTACATATGTGTATCCATTCACACATAACAAGAAGTTCTTGTTCCTAATATGACACATTTTGCATGGCCATTGAAGTGAGGATTTTTTCTTTGTTTTGATTTCATTATGATCAGACCTTGAACATCACATTTTAACTCACATTAGGACATTAATTACACACATGAGGTGAATTTCACATGTGACATGAGATTTTAAAATTTTTTATTTATTGATTGATCAATGTTCATCAATATTTCAATTTGAAATAAAATTCAATAATGCCCTAGTAATTTTTGATTAAGAGACCAAAATTTCTATTATATTAACATAAATTGAACTTTGGTTAGTTTAAATTTAATATGGTTTAGCTTAGTGTAACTTAAGTTTAACCTTGGTTAGCTTATGTTGAGCCTTAGTTAACCAAGGTTTAACCAATTTGTTTAACTTAGGTTTACCCTTGATTAGATTATGTTTAACCTTGTTACTTGAAGTTTAATTTAAGTTTAACCTTGATTAACCTAAATTTAACATATGTTTAACCTAATTTTAACCTTGGTTTATCTTAAATTAACTTAGGCTTAGTTTAGGTTTAGCCTTGGTTAATTTAGGTTAGTTTAGTTTAAATTGTATAACCTTAGCTTATATTAGTTTAGTTTATAATAACATAGGTTTAGTTTATGTTTAGCCTTGGTTAACCGATGTTTAGCTTTTGTTTAACCTAGGTTTAATTTAGGTTTAACTTTGATTGCATATGTTTATCTTTGGCTAATGTAAAGTTATTTTGAATTTAACCTTGGTTAACTTTGGTTTAACCTTGGTGAGTTTAAATTTAATTTAAGTTACATTAGGTCAGTGTTATTTAATTTAAATATCCTTAGGTTATAATAGGTTAACTATGATAACCTAAGGAGGTCTAGGTCAAATAAGGAGGCCTAGGGCTAATGTAAAGTTAATCTAAATTAATCTATGTTAACTTAAGTTAGCTTTGGTTAGTTTATGTTAGCCTTGGTTGGCTTACATATTCTATATTATCTTAGGTTAGGTCTATGTTTTTAAATGGACCTAGGTTATTTTAAGTGACCTAAATTAACCTATCATGTTAGTTTAAATTATCTTACATAGATTAAGTTAACCTATATAGGCCTATGTTGGCTATGTAGGTAGGAAATATTTTGTCAACATTCTAGCATTGACCACAATCCATGGCATTTATGAAGATTGATTTTTGAACCCCAAGGATGGACATCAACTCTTTTACCACCAAGCCACCCTAGTTGTTGTGGGAAAGAAGTAACATGCATTTTATTAACCTATTTGATTTCAAACATTACGCAAAACATCATTTTTGAACTTTGATATTTTATTACGATTTTGTCCAAATGACAAGATTAAACTTTAAACTTAAAGTTTTCCCAATAATGTATACACACACATTTTTTTCCCCTTAAAAATATAAAACAATTTGAAAAGAAAAATGTTATTCAATACAATTTCAAAGACCATTCTGTGGAAAAAATAAACTCATCACACGATTTATAAATGGATAATATAATAAAAATACATAAATAAATTTCATATCTTAAACCTTCATTTGATTTTTAAAATTATACTATACAATTTTTCTTTTGATATATCATAATTTTACCAATATAATTTAATTAAAATGTGTGATATAATTTATTCACATATAATATATATAAATGAATCATAAATAAATTATAATAGAAATATAATAAAATTTATCTTATTAACTATATTTCTGATATAAAAGATTAATCTACATAATTAGTTTTCATTTCTAAATATTGATTAATGCCATATAATTAATTGATTTTATGGAACTATAAATTCTATTATGTTTACACATAGAATATCTTAAGTTTTACTTAAAATTATGATAAAATTTCTATGTAAAAATTATTTTTTTTCACATCTCAAACATTTATTTGATTTTAAAAATTATATTATACAATTTTGCTTATAATAGATCATAATTGTACCAACAAAATGTAATTTAAATGTATGATATGAAATAGGTCATAAATTATTCCTACTACCTAACATATTCAATAAATAAACTACATTGCCTATCTAATATAATAATTAATTCAAAAAAATCACATATATCAACATGATAAAATACTTATTACTTAACCCACATACATATGACCTATTTGTTACTTACTACCTATCCTACTTATTGCCTATTTAATACATTAATTGCATATCCTACCTAATTATTTAATTACACTTACTACCTAAACCTTAACCTATTTAATAAATAAATTACATAGCCTAATTAATTAAATAATTAATATAAGAACATATTAACAATATGATAAAATACATACTACTTTGCCTATTTCTACCATTAATTGCCATGGGTCCTTTGAAATTTTCACAAAGCCACCAAACCTTATTACATGTTTAATGGTTAATTCATTGAAAAAAGTTAAGGGAAAACAATTAGACCACTGAATCTAGCAATTTCATTGGTCAAAATTTTAATTTTTTTTTCCCACATTTGATTACATGTGCATTTGCGACTAAAATTTATAGTTGCAAGTAAAGTTAACAAAATGTCATGTGGTATCCAATGGCCCTTGAACCACCTTCTAAGTCACAAAAATAACATCATTTACATCTATTTTGGGATATCACTAAAAATGAATGATATAAGTCTATTTTTCATTTTCATCCAAATTGACATTAGTTGCAAGTATAAGTTGCATATGGAATTATAAACCATTTTGTAGTCATTTATATAACTACTACTCGTTTTTTACCAAGTGCCATGAAGGATAGTCATATGTAAAGTTGCAAAAATGGTTGATTTGGACATAAGTCACAAACATATGGGTTGGAATGGACAAGATTCCTTGTAGTGGTTTAATTAGGGTACATAAGTTTATATATATATATAAAATTATTGTTTATATTTGTATTGTGGATAATTTGAACCCTCAAAGTGGTGGTGAGGGGTTCAAATTTTCACACTTACAACATAGGTAAATGGCCTAATTGACCAAGGTTCATTGTGCAGGTAGCCCATCTAGGCTTTTAGATTAGGTTTGTTTTTTTAGCTTAAGTAACCTATGTTAACTTCTTAGGCTAACCTCCTAGTTTAAATTACTTAGGTTGGGCTTTTTAGACTAGGCCTCCTAGGTTATAAGGTCCCTTAGCCTTATTTGATTAAGTTGTTGCTACCACATGGCATCACATAATTGGGCAAAAAAAATTCATTTGTTAACTTTAGGCTACAACATGGCAATTCATAAATGGGTAATAAATCCTTTAATATGGCCTAGGTTGCCATGTGAGATTTCCCTATTCAAGTAAATGTTAGTGAAAAGGTGCATTAGTTTTTAAATGGAAAATCACACTAACATTTTTGAGACATTTTCCATTAATTCACATCATTTACTTTGGGACTTCAAATTTCCCATTTAAAAAATAATTGTTAATTTACTTAATGAAACTTGTCATTGTTTTAAATGACCAAACATGGTTTAACTAAAATTGTCTTAATCAATTAGTCTTTTTACACTAAAACCAACTAGGTTAAAAAATAATGGAAATGTTCCTTTTAATTATTATCTTATTAGATTTTGGTGGTGAAAAAGGACAAGATTTTTTATTGTGTAAACTAATTTTAGTTCAACCTAGGTTAATCTTTAATTAAATTTAAGTTAACCAAGGTTATGCCCAACCTTAGGCCACATGGGACTTATGCTAACCATAGACCTAGGTGATGTCAAGTGGTATTTAAGTTAGGTAGGTAAATAACCTTAATATACATAAACTATAAATATATAATTTTAACATATGTATAATATACACATAATATGCCTTAAATACAAGTAAAATACGATTAATACACCCATAGTGTATTAATAGGTCTATCCCATAGTGGTGCAATTAATTTTGGTCACTATTGTAACTAATGGGACATATATGCCTTTTTTTGGATGAAAATCATATTAAAAACTATCCATATGAAAAAATAATTAAAAAAAACCATAACCTAATTATAATGTAGTTGCAAGAATGACTTGTTAAATAGTTCTAAAACCAATCAAAAGTAACTCCAAATGATTAATAGTCGATGTAGTTGTGTATGATAAGATTTTTTTCTAGTGTGTGGATTTGGAAACAATTTCAGGTTTGCATGTCTTTGCATACCTATGTATTTTATGATGTTATAGGGATGCACTTAAAACTAACATGAGTAATGGGAAATTTAGTGATGCAAGCATTGAATTAGAGAGTGATGGTGCCTTAGATATTCATCGAAATGCATATGTTATTGCATATTTACAAGTATGCAAAGTTTTAGTTGGATTGACATCCAAGGAGTGTGACCATGTTCCGGATAAGGCCAAGTGGTTCAAGTGGGAAGGCAATTCCTTCCTACACACATGGACAAATGAACATGTGCATGTTGTGCTTCACCAAAAATAGCATGTGAGGGCCTTGTGTGGCATGTTCACAAAATTTTGGGCCATTTTGGGGTCCAACAAACCTCTAATTAATTTGTTCCAAGCACAATATTTTTGGTGAGTGATGCAACTACATGTTCAAAATTTTATTTCATGGTGTGTGGTGTGTGATCAAGTGTGAACATCATTCAATGCACCTACACTTCATTTACATCCATTGCCCATCATGGGGTTTGGGTATTAGTGGAGTTTGAATTTTGTCGACCTATTAAGCTTGACAACTTAACAAAATTAATATGTTTTGATTATGATCAAACACTTTTTGAAGTGGTTAAAATTGGCACCATTATTGGATTATAGTAATTAAAGAATTGTCTATGCATTTTTGAACAAAATATTTAATAAGTTTGGGGTTTGAACTAAAGTATTCATCAACCAAGGCATAAAATTTCATGATGAGTTCCAATAGTTATTTGAACACTAATTGACCATTACACGATTTCATGAGACCATCTTAAGGTAAATATATCAATTGAACAAATGGTGCAAACGATGAAATGAGGTTTATGAATGTATGGGTTCAAAAGGGCCATATTAGAAATTGGGACTTATAATTATCATGGTTAGCCATGGGATATAAGTCTAGTCAACAAACTTCTCTTACATTTTTTAAAACATATTTCCTACCATTTGGCCATGAGCCTAAACTACTAGCCTTAATTCAATGCAATGTGACGGTAATAATTAATTTGGATGATTTAAATGTGTGACGTTAAAGATGTGAGCAACAAATAGAACAAGTGTAATGCCAATGATTATGAAAAATTTGGCAATTGTTCAACACCAAAATACATGATGTTATGCCACTATTCAAAGAGGTGATTATTGGCTTGGAGTTCGAAAATTTGAGCTAAAAAATTATGTACATTTGTATCAAACAACATCAATTATGTTGGATGTGATTGTAAGATGTGTTATTTTGCATGTGTGGAAGGTATTACTTTCCAAAGTATTGTTATTGGGTGGCCAAGATGGTTAGACATGGAAAGACCACATTAAAAATTGTGTGTCATGTCATTTTCATAACATGGATGGCCAAATTGACCCCTTTTTGGTTGTTGTGTCTACCAACCTTCGATGTATGTTGTGTGGGTAATTTTCAGGGATAATAATTATGTCAATGTGTGATTTGTGTTCAAGAGGTTGATATATGGGATGCGTAATGTCACCTTTGAATGAAATATCAATCAAAAAATAATTTTACCTTTGGTGCACAACATAATCTTGGGGATATTTATAGTTAAATAATAGGGAGTAACCTAAGTTTTTTTGCATGATGATGCACACTTGGCATGAGGATTTGGGGGAATTATAATTAGGTGATTAATGATGGGGCTCAAATTTGCACTTGACTTGCTAGTCCTTCCATTTTAAAACCAAGATGTTCATTTTTGGTGGATTTATTGAAAGGATTCCCTACATTATTATTTAGCTTAGTGGGATGCTTAGTCCCAAATAGAGGGTGGTTTGGAGATGATCTGCCATTAAGGTGATTTTTGTCATTTGTAATGTGTGTGTATAGACATCAATAGTTATAGACATTATTGTATTCGTGCACAACAATTGTTAGGTGTATATGTTAGTTATTCAATTAAATCATGTAGTTAGTTTAACACTAAACTAGGTTAGTTTAATTAATTTGGTTCAATTGTTGATTAATGGGAAATCCATTCTAGTGTGACCAAGTTTCAATTATTTTTTGGATGGGACTCAAAACCATTCGGTGATGTGAAATTTTAACACCCTTTTTTTATTGTGTGTTTTTATAGTTTCTAAAAAATTTATGCATTTTTTTGTAATTTTGTGAACATTGTGTTATGTGTGGTGTAAGTAAGTATGTCTTTTTGATTTGGAGATGATGTGCCATAAAGATGGTTTTGTCATTTGTAATGTGTGTGTAGACATTGATAGCTGTAAATGTTGACATGGTAACACATGACATAACACTTGAATACAAGGGCATTATCACAATAATGACATGCATAAGCTAAACTAAAGCTTGTTCTTGATAATTCCTTGTTGAAAGGTGTTACTTGACACAATGAAAAATAATATGAAAAGAGAAGGAACATGCAAAAATAAAAAATGTATCTATTTACAAGTTGCTTTGGGCACATAAGAGTTCCATTAACCAAGATGGTGGGTCCCCACCTCTAGGCTAAAAAGCGAGCTAACCGTGAGCTTAACCATAAGCCATGGCTTGGGTCATTAACTGGCTCCCAAAATCAGTGGGCATTAAATTGAGAGCAATAAATCCTATGTATGGTTTTTAGAGTTCGATTGAGTTTGCAAGTTTGTTTAGATACATGACATTCTAAACACCCAAAACCCAATAAAATTTCAAATTTGTTAAGCAAAAATGCAAATGTTGCATTGCTCCAAAATCTCCATGTGAAAATAGACAAATAAATAAATAAGTAAATTTGTACCGACCTCTTCTTTGTCATGCATATTTGTAGTTCCATTTATTTGTGTTAAATAGAAAGCTAGGATGTTTCAGTTGTAAATCATCATGATGGTTAGTTAAGTGGAATCCATTGATGGAGGTAAATGTTATATAGGCTAAGTGAACCAAGAAAGCTCATGAGCTAACAAGTATTTGCTTGGGTGTGAGTCACCTTGCAAGTTGTGAGCAGGATCCTCAGCATGCTCATCAACGTGCATGTGCGTGCCCAGGGCTAAACTTGTAAGGACATGCTCAAAAGCAAAACAATGCTGTTTGTTGTGTTGCAGAGGAAAAAAACCACATTGTTGTTGTATATCAAAGCCTCCGCTATAACACTAAAAATTTTCTTTGCGGTCTTTACGTCTTCCTGAACTATTGTTTGGGTGTTCTGCATATCCATGTCTCACTTCTTGTTGGCCTGCAAAGATTCACAACCAAGGATTTTTTTGGCTAACAACAGCAAAGTTCATCCATTAGACGGGCCAAACGAAGTCCTTTCAACAAACTTCATCCAACGAAATGCCGTCGCGGAAAGGAAAGAGAAGGGGAGAGAACGCGAGAGCGAGGTGCACAAGAGAGTTTTGGAGCGTGTGTGCAATGAAGACCCTCGTGACGATGGCGCGCTTTCCCTCCGTCTACTCCGTCCCTCGTTTTGCTCTTTTGTCTCATGTAAGTACGCTCTTCTTCTTCTTCTTCTTTTTCGCTGGTTCTGACCATTCCAAATTCTGTTAAGAAGAGATCAGGAATGGTCCATTTCTTTGTTCAATTGTTTTCCCCTCCCTTTTCCCCCTTCCCTCTTCTCGTTTACGGAATGCAGATAGAGCCAGTAAGAAGAGGCTCGAAAACTCTTGAATTTTTTGGGCTCGCTTCTGGACGTGAGCATGCTGCGTTTACGATGCAGAATTGTATCAAAATGAATGAGTGGCTTAGGAGGAAAATTGGGTCTGTCTGTCCGTGTCAGAGAGAATGATGATTTGAACTAGGCAGAGCTAAATTATCTAGCTCATCCACGGAGCTTTAAGAGCGCTGTGAACAACTGCTGAACAATTAACTTATCACATAAGATGATGCGGTGCTCTTAAAGCTGACGAAGCCATGATAGGTTCTTCTTTCTCTGCAATTACAGATTGTGCATAGGTTTTAGGGTTTAAGGTTACAGATAGTGATTTGGTGCGTTGGTAATCACTTCAAGCTCTGTTAAAGAATCTGGTTAGAAACATTGAGTCTATTCTGTCTCTATGGAGGCAACAGCTGCTGCAAATTGGCTCATCAGTGATCCTTAAGTGTGGTGTAACTGTGTCTTCAACTGTCAGTTCTTTGATTAGGGTTTCTGGTTTTTTTTGGTTTCTCTTGAAACTGAGAGGCAAGACAGAAACCTCTATTCTTACAGATATGCAGATGAAGTAATGAGGAATCATGTGACTGATTTTGCAGAATAGAGGTTGGTGCAGAGGGAGTTGTGGCATGCACAATTTACGGTTCTCCCCTCCAAGCTGGGCCAGTAATAAGAGGCAGATTAGCAATACTGTGCTTATGCAAGCTGCATTGCAAATTGATTTGGTATGTATGTCTTTCTTTACTGTCCTTCTGATGTTTTCCTCTTCTATATCATGCTCCTGTGGGGTTTTTGTACATCATTTCCATAGTTCCTGGTTGAGTTTTGTCTCTTGATTAGTGATGATGATACCTTCAGCATGAGAACAAGTGCATTTATGAAAATGCTGGCATGTATGTGCATGCATATACATGAGTCTCTGTAAGTATTGGCAACACCCAAAAAGCTGGACTGAATTGGTTTCTCCTGCTGTCCATTGCTCTAAGTTTACAAAACAGTTAGATCCTTGGAAGTCTTTGGGGTAAGAGAGGTTTCTGAGTGTACAAAGGTAGTTGGGCTGGGTCAGCAGGTTCCATGTCTGGTAGACAATTATGCATATTTGCTTCATGATAGCGCCTCTGGAGTGACGGGTGTGGTGGATCCCTCAGCAGCAGGACCTGTTATTGATGCCCTAAATAAAAGGGGCCTCTCCCTCACGTACATTCTCAATACACATCACCATTGGGATCATACTGGTGGAAATGCTGAGCTCAAAAAAAAGTACAATGCAAAGGTTCTGTCTCCCTGCTTATATTCTAGCCCTCCTGTCTGGTCTTTCCCTTCAAATGCTGTATAAATTCAAAAGTTCAGGGGTCCTCTTTATGAGGACCTTGAACTTGAAATGTTCAAGATTATCCTGAGTAATGAATGCAATGTCTGTAGGGTAGGTGGTTGGGCCAAGAGCAGATGAGGAGCGGATACCAGGTATTGATTTGGCACTGAGAGATGGCCAGATCTGGATGTTTGGAGAGCAAGAAATGCAAGTTCTTGATACCCCTGGTCATACACGAGGTGACAGCCTATTTTTCCCCTGGAACCTTAGGCAACCTAGTGGCATGTTGATGGAGACTGTGTCCATGTCCTGAGACATAATACATTTTGTGGATTTTGTGGTGATTTTTTGAGTGAGACATGGAAGGCTGATGATTGCTTTTGGTGTCTATTGGCTGTATCTGGGCTGATATCAAACTATCATGCAACTCACAGTATGGACAGCACCACACATACTGAGTGCTGGAAGAAGATAACATGAGCTTATACTACTGCCTCTCTGTGTAGGCCTCTCTGTGCCTTAAGGCTTAGATGCTTGCTTGTACAGGGACAAGCTAAGATGAAATGAAGCTTACCCTCACAAGCTCATTGCAGCTTGATTGATAATACCTTTGACCTTTTTTAATTAGATATGTCTTTCAAGTGCTTGGAACACCACGATTGAGTCTTCCCATTGCTTCTCGAAATGAGACAGAAACTCAACATGCAACTTTTGTATAATGGTTTGCATGGAATTTTGGGTGTGTTATTCTATACTTAACTTCACCCATGGTGAGAGCTGATGAAGTCAGTGGGTAGTCATGGCAGCTTGTCACTGCTATTTGTGATGAAGGTAACGGTCTGACACTTTGTGATCAACTCTCACAAGGTTATGACTGCACTAATTGTTGTATTACCTTTAGAGTGTTATTGTGTTTGCCTTCTGGTTGCCTCATGTTGTGAATATGTAGACCTCCTGTCATTAATAATGATATGCATAGAGGTCTTAATATGGTCTTTGAATGTGGCTATTTCTCTGCCACAAAGCATTGATTTGTGGTGTGAGTATGGATGTGTCTAGGACATGTAAGCTTCTACTTCAAGCAGAGCAAGGCTGTGTTCACTGGGGACACTCTCTTCTCTATAGGGTGTGGCCGTCTGTTTGAAGGTTCCCCGGAGCAGGTCATAGTCCAACCTTTTTTGGCCACATGTAATTCTGAATGCTCATAGAGTAGACTACACAACTATATATATACAGTGAACATGTCTTGGCAATTTAAAAGTATATATTTTGCTCTTGGGGTGGTGAACCAGATGTGGATGTCTCTCTCAAAGCTGGCAGGGCTACCTGATGACACTCTTGTTTACTGTGGCCATGAATATACTCTGGTACATTCTATGTATTTCTTCCAGAATCATATTTCAGGAGAGTTTTCCTGCATGGCATCACAAATGTACAAGGTTGCATTTCAAACGAATGTTTTTGTATCTCTTAGACCTAAGGAACAGGTGATAAGGCTTACAAATGAGACGAAAGGTATCAAAAAAGGATCTTATGTCATCCACCTAAAGTTACTGTGATTACACAATCTTCAGAAATGACAATAAGAGAAATAACAGAAGTACTACTCAGAAGGCCAAGAGAAAAATAATTTGAGGCAAATGTGAATATTTGTTAGGCCCTGTAGTAGTTGTATAACATGTGTTTCTTGAAGAACTGCAGTCGAATGCAAAGTTTGCCATAACAGTAGAACCAGAGAACAAAAGACTGAAGTCACGCTTCGAGCAGGTCAAGGAGCTTCGTCAAAAAGGCTTGGCAACGGTACTTATACAATTAACAACTTCTTTTCCACTTCCCATTATTGGTGTTGTCAAATCTGTGGTTTAGCACAGCATGTTGAGTTGCATGCTTCTACATGGATGTTTTAGTCTTTCTATGATCAGATTAAGTGTAGGCAGTATGGAAGTGAAACATCTGTCTTTGAACTGTAAAGTACTCCCTCATCATCAGAAACTTTATTGAAGGTTTTGCTGTTTTCCTTGAAGTTTGTGAGATTAAGGAATAAGCCTATTGCACCCAGCTATTGGTATTCACTATGAAGCATGGTTTGTTGGTTTGAGGTCAGATTCCATCTACCCTGGGTGAAGAGAAGGAAACAAATCCCTTCTTGCGACCATTCAGTGCAGGATTACGGAAGACAATGAAAGTGCCTGCAGATGCAAGTGACATCCAAGCATTTGCTGCAGTGCGTGCTGCCAAAGACCGAGCCTAAAGAATCTGAGGGGCTTTGTAATTTTACCTGCATACAAGGCATAGTTAGGTTATAGTATTAGTGTAGAAAAGATACACAAATATGCAAGGTGTGTAGAATATGCTTGTGCCTCAGGGTGAAAAAAAGCCTATGTGGCCAATGAGGTTGTTAGAATGGGAGCCTTGAATTGTTTTGAAGAGTTCTCTTTAGTAAACTGACAATTCAATGTTGTAATAACCTCATAAGCTTGTGTCTAGGTGTGAAGATAAAAATTGTAGCCACTGAAATTGTTATCCTGGACCATCATATCCACCACCTGCTGAAAAGGTTGATTGATGAAGCAGAAAAGTGTTATCATATCTTCCGTATGAAAAGATTTTGATGCTCATATTGAAGTTTTTAAGTGTATCATTAGGGTCAATGAGGAGACGGAAGATTGTGATATTGTTAATTTGTCTCGAAGCACATTCAGAAATATTTCTGAATGGGGTGCTAATTTTGTGAAGGGTCATCCTCATTGTACTTTTGCTGAAATTCAGCAGGCTTTCAATAAGCCTTATTGAAAGGGAGCAAACTGATGATCAAATTGACATGAAGCTCCGTGATATGAAGTAGGTGAAAGAGCAAGTGGAGGAGTATTATGAGTAAGTTTTTCATTTAGTGAATTGGTTGCAACATTAAGGCTATTGAGACCGAAACCCTACTACTGTTTTTTGTGCTGGATTATTCTCATATTCGTGTCTAGCAACTATTGGAATGAAATGAGATACTTTGATTGAGCATAAGGAAGTGATCCTCATTTATGAGGAAAGTGGACCAGAGGTTTACAACACATAACTATAGTAATTGATATCTGAACAAGTGTTCAAGGAATGAGAGCCCTTGCAATCAAAATATGGTGGACTAGGAGGAGGAAGAATGCTTAAAGAATAATTTTACTAAGATTATTAAGCAAATGCAGAGCAATGATGGTTCTGCTGAATATATTACCATTAAACTGTGGAGTTCTAATTAGGCTGGATTATCAAATATGTCTGTTTAAGTTCAAAAATCAGACATAAAACTACATTAGAGCTTGAAGGAACAAACTTTGATAACTCAAAAAGAAACTATAACATTGAAAAAATACAATATAAAAATTGCAAGAGCTTAAAAAAACAAGTGAAAAATCTTCCGAAAAAACACCAACAAGAATGAAAAAAAAATCTTGAATGAAACACCAAGAAATTAGTGTGCATGTTTTCATGTGTGATTTTGTTAGTTTCAAGAGTGTTGGGCACCAAGTTCGCAGCTCATTACATGTATAAACATTAACAATTTATCATTTTTTGGGTCAATATGTTTGTGTAAATTGACCACTTGATGCAATTTTCTCAAAATTGAACCTAGAACCTGAATATCTGTGATGAGGACATAAGTGATGTTCAATTCAAATTATATTATATATATGATGTAGTTTTAAAATCTTCTCATATTTTTGTGAAATGATAGGTTTACTAAAACCATCATTTGAAACCACCACTCTAATTGACAACAATCCCATTTAGGCTTTCTGTTGCTTCACACTTCTAGTGACGACCAACTATTTTTTTTCTTCTTATGTTCTCATGTGTGGCTTCCAATAGTTCATCATTATTTATGTCAATTTCAAATTTAATTTAATTTTAATCGATATAAATAGTGTGGACAATAAAAGGCAGTGCATGTTAATCTTTTTTTTAATATTCATGTTGGTGGGTAGGGGAAAGAAGTGACACAATTATTATTAGGAAAGGAGGTACTTATTAAAAAAGGAATGAGATAATTAGGCTTTAAAATGAAATAGGTATGAATTGTCTTTGGAATTGTTTAGGGACAATCATATTATAGATTCCAAAAAATCACCCATATACATCTAGTTTTTAAAAATTTCTTGTCACTAGAATTAAGACAAGTGATTTTTTCACATGATATAAATCCACCTTCCTCCAATGGGTTTGATTCCATGATAAAAATTCCTATTATCTTTGAAATTTATTTTGTACATTGGATCAAATTCATAGATTTTCATTCAATTTAATTAGTGGACAAGTGTGACCTTTGAACATTTGAAATCAATTGGCACATTGGGATACAAGCTAAAAACACATTTCATGAAGTTATAATATTGTTAATATTTTAAAATCTCTTGTTTTCAATATTGGATTTTTGAAATGTTTGATTCTCATAATAATTCATAATTCTAATGTTCTTATGTTTTGACCAATTTTGTGTGTGTATATGGTTTACGACGTATGCTCCATGTAAGAGAAAAAAATGTAAATCTTTATTTTACCATGTTAAAATGTGTAATTTCTATTTTGGGGGAGGGGGTTCCCCAAAGTTTCATAATTTCTTTGGTGATGGGCCCATCAAATTATGAAACTTTGAGCAACTCCCTTCCTTTAAAATAGAAGTTACATGTTTTCACATAGTTTTACATGACCATTGCACACCCAAAAAAAAGCTTTGGGATGAATCACCATTAATTAGACTAATTAATATGAGTTTTATAATAGGTACCCAAACTCTTGTAAAAGTCTACGTCCAAAATGGTGATGAACAAAGTCAGGAATACAAATTCTACTCAAGCAATGAGATGGGGAAACATGGACCCAAGATGCACTTAATAATGTGCACCCAAAATATTTCCCCGCATCACAATTTTTCCAATCTCCTTTGCCCAAAAATGTTGAATTGTGTTGTATATAGATGGACTAAAGGGTAACCTTTTCACGATATTGTGTTAATAATAAAAGCTTCTATTTGAAGAAAATTAAAAAGAAATTCCTTATTTTTAAAAGTCCTTTTGAAATGATTTTTTTTTCTTTTTAAAAATTGTGCGTAGTGAAAATGTTCTATTTAAAAAAATAATTGACTTTTATTTGTATAGGCTTTATGAATTTTCATTTTAAGATTTCTAAATGGCATTCACCATAATAAATGACATCAATAACTTTTGATATAAGTTTTGACCTAGGTTTAGGAATTTTCATAGGTGAGTAAACAATTGGCAATCAAATATTACAATATTAAAATCTTAAAAATCAAAAACCATGTCCATTCAACTATTTTTAGAAAGTTTATATGAACTTGTATGGAGTATTTACAACTAAAATTGAGTCACTCTTCCATGCATTCATCCTAGATTTTAATATGTCAAAAATTTGAAGAATAATGATTAACAATTTCATCTATTTGAATTATTTGCTGATGGGATTCGTCCAATAGAATTATAAACCTCCTATCGTAATGCATTTCAAATTTGGAAGTTAGTCAAAGAGTTTCATTTATTCAGATCATGGAAATTCATTTTATGGTGTCATTTTCATCTTCACTGTTCAATTGCTTGTTATTGGAAAAGAATTCATATATGGAAGTCCATCCGATAGGGTCAAATTCTTTAATCTAAACACATTTTACTTGATCGTATCAGGTTTATGTGTAAAATTTCACCACATTTAACTATGCAACTTTATTATACAATAATTCCTTTCATCTATGAAAATCTGTTTCACCCAATTGAATGCATTTCATTCATCTAAGTTCATCCAACATCTTTACTACTTTCATTCCCATTTGTTTATCTATACATTGTTTCAGTTAACTAGATTAGGTTAGTTTCAGATGCCATCAAAACTCATTTAATTGGTTTTGACAGCATCCATAGACTTTTGTTTCATTTGATGGAGTCACATTCATCTGTCGACTCCATTCATCCATTGGACTTTCATTCATTTGCAACATCTATTAGATCCTATACAATTACATGCATCCAAACCCTTTCATTTCGTCCTCAAGCCATTCAAAACCATGTCAAATATTAGCTTAAAAGGTGGGCTCCTTGCGAACAGGTTCTTTCCAGCTTAACACAACTGCACCATAGAAAACAAATTATTTGGCTCCCAAAAAGAACTATTTTGGAGAAGAAATGCGCACTAGAAAACAATGATGTGGGTCCTAAAATAAACATTTTGGAGAAGGGCAGGATAAATCCGTTGTGAAAAAGTTGACATTGGAAACTATTTTGTTGCGATGCTGATTGGACATCAAAATGATGCAACGCTGTAAAACTTTTATTGGTAGACACACTGTAGATTAGGAAAATGTACAAAGGGATAAGAAAAAAGGAAAAAAGAAAAAAAGAAAAGGGAGAATTTTGTTATTAGTTCAACATTGGACATTGTACAGAAAATATGCAAAATCCAGTGTGTACTTCATGTTGTGCACATCCTAGATTATTTGGGGACCTTCTACAAAAAGTCCGATTGCAGTTAGACATGTGTGATAGAAGGCTTCAGAAAACCTACTTGGAACTGGTAAAGTCCAAAATGTAAAGTTGAAAAAGTATAATGCAAACTTGTTAAGTACAAGGTGAACAGGTGAAGTCATTCTAATGGTATAAAGTTCTAGGCAACCACTGTGGAGTTACAATGGTTCAATCAGCAACGCAAAGTTGTTAAATCTAATGATGAACAGGTAAAGTCCAATGCTCTAAAGTTGTTAATCCAACACTGAACTGGAAAAGCCCAAAGCTTGTGCATAGGATAATGTGGAGTTGGAAAATTACAATTGCAATGCATCCAATGCGGAAAAGGAAGCATAATGGGAAAATGCGGTTTCTTGCAAGGCAATCATTAGTCTTGTATGAAAACACTTTTGTGCTTTACTCTTTGCAATACCAAATTACTCATTGCCTTAAGGTGGACACATGCACACAAACACACAGTCTTGCACACAAACACACAGTCTTATGCGCGTGCCCGACTTCAATTAATGTCAAAACTTTTCAAAAAGTATATGGAATCTTTTCTTTGGAAGAAAATTTCCACCCTAGCACACAGATTTTTGACACGTATTCAAATTGTTTTGCCATGAAGTTAATAGAAGAACCTTCAGTGCTTGGAAATTCTATTGGGGCTTGTTGTTTTGTCATGATACTTCCCAAAATTGTCTCTTACTCTCATCATGTTCCTCTTGGAAGCCAAAACAAAGTCTTGGTGGATCAAAATATGCAGAAGATTGCTTCAAATATATCAGTCCGTATTAGTTGTTTGTCACACTACTTCATCGCCTTTGCGTGGACATACCAACACCAATTGTTTGATTTTGCTTGACCCACTGCCCCCCCCACTTTGGAATTGTCCTAGTACCTAATTTTCAAATTAAAATAAAATGAAATAAACCTCATAGCTTCCAACTTCAGTTTTATTTTCCTTGGGGAAATTTCGCTAGCTGGTGAATTTAATTTCCAAAACTGCAAAATATGAGAGTATTTGGATGTTTCTGATTGCCAAATATTGGACCTTGTATTAAATAATAGCTGGTTTCTAGTTTCTACATCAAGTTCCAATTTGGTAGCCAACAATATAGAAGCATGCTGAAATGGTTTCACTTTAATAGTGTGTGTTTAAAGCCAAAATTGGGTAAATAATTTTATTTTATTTTATTTAAAAAATTTAATTTTTTTTGCAGTTTTCTGATGTTGAGTGACTTGCAATTGTCTACAAAAAGATGGAGGAACTTTTTTGTATGAAAGTACAATTTTGGGGCACCCTTTTGTATTTCTGACTACCAAGTGATTTTTTTTCAAAATTAAAATTTTAAAATAATTACTCGTGAAAAAGCCCTCCAACATGCATCAATTCTTCATTTGTTTTTTCACTGTTTTGAAAAAGAATCGACAAACAAAAGAAAACGCTGGTTTTGTGGATGATGGCAACATCTGCTCCAATAGCAAACTGAAAAAAGAACACGTCCACCACGGGGATTTTATATTTTCAATTTTGTGATATTAAAAATTTGGCGAAAATTTTCCCAGAAATAGCAAAACTAGTCGAATTTACACTAGAAATAGAAAAGAATCCAAAACATTCCCAATTTTCTTGGCCCGAAAAAAAAACACTCACTGCCACAAAGAGGACTGTAGAAAGTTCTAAAGTTTTCTTAGTAAATAACGTCATCTAGTAGGTGAATGGATTGTGCTCATTTCATGGTCATAGGGTGAACTAAAGCCAAGAAAATCATCTAGATTTTTGAGGGATGAATCTTGGACGGAGAGGGGGTGAGAAACTAGTCTTGTGTTTTTGTTTTCTTGTTTTCCATTTCCATGATATCAAAAATTTGACGAATTGCTTTTTTCAAAAAATGAAGAAACAAAAGTAGTCGAATTTACACTAGAAAAGAAAAAGAAAAAGCAAAATTATATCCCAGTTTAGTTTTTCTGGGTCCAAAAACCCACAAAGTTTTTGGGAAAAATAATACTCAAAAAAAAACACTGAGTTACAGGACCAGGACCAATTTTAAACCCTTCACAACCAAGCTCTCCTTGATTGGACAAATGATTGATTCCACTGGGACTTCTTCCTCAGCTCATCAGGCACTTCCACGTGCCACGATGACCCACAAGCAGAATCTAGGAGTTAGCTATTTAATGATCAAACTTGTGCTCCATTTCTCAAGATTCTAGCAACTTTCAACAATCTAGTAGTAAGCACAATTCGAAGAAGAGGCAGTTTCTCCGGCCGGGAAGTTGGTGCCACAGATCGTCGTGTCTGAATCTGAAATCTCTAGTTTGCTGTGCAGCTCCTGCTTGAACATAAAAATTGAAGCGTGTTTGTTTCGAACCAGAAAAAGCTCACAAGCTTGATTAATGCTTTGTATGTAATTGATGCTGCACAGTTACAACGTACACAATTATATATACTGCCGGACCATGGCACGATACGATTGAAGTTGTTATGGTCAGCGGCATTGCGAGCATATATTATACTGCAAGTCGACTATCGATCAATTGATGGTCTTCTAGAGTTTAATCGCAACAAGTTTTGGGTCACATCGTTCGTTTGAACCTGCGGCGTGGCAAATCTTTTTTTTTTTTTTTTTTTGTAGAGGAAATTTTGAGCAGGACCTAGCTAGAAATTATTAGGACGCAAGAATTAATAATCCTTGGCAGGAGTTGCTTTGAATTGGGTTTCGCGGTAACAATTCTTCTGCAGGAATATCATGGCTCAGATGTACCAATTACCGGTGAGACTCGGAAGCTCATCTTCAACTCGAATCCGTTTCTGGAGTCTTTGTCTGACTCTGCTCGTGTTCTCGGCTATGGAATGGATGACTTGCGGAAGAGCTGAGCAGACGGATCTGATCATCCAGAATTACGCGCAGCAGACGGATTCATCTGCAGAGATCAGTACAGGCGCTGAGGACTGTACTACTCATGGAAAGAAACGGCCCGCAAACTCCAACTTCGTGCAGGCGAAGGGAACTCACTTCACCCTGAACGGCAAACCCTTTTACGTCAACGGTGGCAACTTCTACTGGGCAATGTCGGTACAATACTATACTCCGTCCCTAGATGCCGTGTCGACCGAGATGCAGGAGGCCTCTAACGTGGGCATCAATGTGGGTCGCTGTTGGGCTTTCTCCGACGGCAACTATTATGGTGCGCTTCAAACGTCGCCTGGTGTCTTCAATGAACAAGTATTCGAGGTCAGAAATTCTTGTTCGAGTCTTTAATCAACAACCTAAATTAATCGCAGCTATATGCTCTACTCATAATCGCAGAGTTATAAATATAATCCTCCCTTGAGGACTTGATCAACATCGAAGAAGACATGTGTTTTCAGCTGTGAATATTGGAATGTACCTTAATTCACAAGGAGCTCTTGGATGATTCCTTTGTGGGAAATTTTTGTCTAACTTCACCTCCAAGAATAGACCAAAAACGCAAATAACAGGCAATTGTCCAACACAGGGAGTTTTGCAACATTCTCAGGGAAAGGTCTCACAGGGAAAGTTCAATTATACCATCTAGAAGGGCCTTCAAGGGCTGGAATTGGGTCGGTGCAGGCACTGGATTATGTAATAGCTGAAGCCAAGAAGTATGGAATCTATTTGATTCTCAGCCTTGTCAATAACTGGAATAACTACGGAGGAAAGCAGCAATATGTTACATGGGCAGCAGAACAGTCAGGCTGCAATGATGATAAGGAGGAGGATGACAACGATACGCCCAATCCAGACACGTTCTACACAAATCCAACTATTCAAACTTGGTTCAAGAACTACATGGAGGTATATTGTAGAACGTCCAACTTGTTTTTCTTTTCCTCCAGGGATGCGCGGCAATCATGTGGTCTCATTCTGCTGCAAGATTCTGTGGCCAGCTTGCTCTTGTTTCATAACGGGGTTTCATGAATGGAACTGGGAAATCATGTGCAGTTCATAGTTATCATTATTGTCTTTGAAATTTTGGTTTTTGCAGACAATGACGTCGAGGGTCAACACACTGACGGGCGTGGCCTACAAGGATGAGCCTGCCATATTTGCATGGGAGCTGATAAATGAACCAGAGTGTTCTTCAGATTCCTCCGGTGAAACGCTCAAGGTATGCATCCGTTGCCGGGGAATTCCTCCTGTCAATCCTCCAACCTGTGCAGCAACTAGGGCTACAGACCTAAAACTGTTTTTCACTTTCGCGTAGTAGATATGGCATCACCAGTGATCATTCTATAAATTCTAGTTTTTCATCCTCTCCACTTCATGAGTCTCTGTGTATATTATTCTCATGAAATTCTTGCAGGCATGGATCGCGGTGATGGCGCCTTATATGAAGAGCTTGGATTCCAATCACATGGTGGAGGTGGGAACAGAAGGTTATTATGGCCCCAACACCCCTTCCAGGGCCAACGTAAACCCCTCCTCCTATGCAGCAACGGTGGGCACAGACTTCATTATGGATAACCAAGTGACAGGCATCGACTTCGCAACTTTTCACGCGTACCCAGATACCTGGTATGCACGGAATCACACAACCCACTCGGTCTACGACCGATTATATTAAGTTATAACACTAGATCATTAACCGAGTATGCAACAAGAACGCAGTACTTATACTGATCAGCTCAAGCTGTATAAGAGTCGATTTCAGAACGAATCATCTGGTCCCGGATCTAAAATAACACAAGATAGATCACCTGAATATTATACCTAATCTGAACACGAACAATATATCGACACCCGCTGATGATCATGAACTTCGTGCAGACTTAGCTCTTGTTGAAATATAGTTCTGCAGTAATTGTTGCTTCATAATCTGTTGTTGAATTGTTTTGCAAAACATGTTGCTTCCAGCTGCACCAGCTAGATCACTTCATGCTGATTTATAAATTTGATTTTCCTAACTAATTAATTGTGGCTGCACCAGCTAGCTAGCTCTTGTGGAATTGGTTTTCATATCATATTGATGTATTACTGCTACTACTTACTTACTGCAGGGCGCCTCAGCTATCAGAGAGCCAGATGTTGGTGTTTATGCAGAACTGGATCAATGCGCATGCCCAGGACGCGGCCGATACGTTGAAAATGCCGGTACTGATGACGGAGTTCGGCAAATCGAACCAAGCGCCCAACTTCACGGAGGCCTTGAGAGACAGCTTCATTTCAAACTCGTACGATTACATCTATGCATCTGCCTCATCAGGCGGTGCTGCTGCCGGTTCCTTTGTGTGGCAATTTATACCCACTGTTATCTACGACAACTATGCTGACGTGTTTGCTTTCGACCTCTCTCAGAATCTCTCCACTGCCGCTATCATTGAATCACAATCCTCCCGTATGGTAGCACTTGATTAGTAGTTACCCATTCACATTAGGTTTTCATTTTCAACTAGACTTGCTTGTGGCAACTAATTAAAATCTATTAAAGATATCCATGAAGTCAACCCGTCTTCACCCTCTCTTTCACCCTCTAACCGCTCTTTTAGTGGTATCCGCAAAGTTATGAAATTTTATTAAATCTCAGTATGAAAATGTAAATGATAATAGACAGCTACTAGAATAATTTACTATCCTATTCAACCAATGTTTTTAAAAATAGAAGAATTTCTTTTCTTTTCTTTTAATTTCTTTTTTAATTGATTCAATTATGATGTAGCCAAAAGTAGTGGCAAGCAGCACCACCACGTTGCTTTTGCAATAATTGTTGACAAATTTGTACAGAACTGTCCAACCTGTCTAGATGTGTAGACAGAAATGTGATGACATTCTAGCTCCAAAATGGAAAATTTGATGACATTTGTTTTTTTAAATTCCCCACAACAGGGGACTTTTAAAACAATGTATTCAACTCTCATTGTCCGCAATAATATACATATGTCTACAACAAAAATAATTTTGTCATACCAACTTACAAACTTATTTTTTCCCTCTATTTATTCAGTACCAATACTTGTTTTCGAGTCAATTTTGTGATGTAGTTACAGCAATCATCCATGGTAAGATTTAGCTTTATTTGGCTTTAATCAATATGTGAAATTTTAAAAAATTAAGCATCCATTCATATTTTAGCTTTCGTACCTACTGGAGCCAAATGTAAAAATGTGACAATTTTTAAAATTTTATATCCCCTAGAAACACTTCATTTTCACATTTTTAGTTCACTCTTTGGTGAAATCTTGCCAGGAAAAAAGGCTGGTACTGTAATACTTGAACAGATTTGGGATCAATTGCCAAATTCTTTACTTATATTTTAAAACACAATTTGACAATTTATGATTATTTTTCAATATTTTTGACATGTCATATAATATTGTTTATATTTTCAGCATGAATGAACACACATGTATACTTTTCATCCATTTTAATTTTCATCAATTGGTTGTTACATTTCTTGATTCTATTTGCATGCTTTCACAAATCTTGATTTTTGTTTCGTATGCACTTTTGCAAATTTCAGAAGTATTAGAGGTTTTATTGTTCACTTCAACAGACTTCAAAAAAAGAGTAGTGGACAGTTCGTGATGTAGTGTCTGAGGTGAGACCAGGATGTGAGTTTTCTTAAGTGAGTTTTGAAAAGCAATGTACAAGTTTTCAATTAATTATAACTTATTCATGAGGAATCAACAGCTTAGAAGCTCGAAAAGCATCTTGTTGGTAGACCAAGAAAAACTTTGCAGGTACATTATTATATACAGATAAGATAAAGAAAGAAGGTGATGAGGAGTCCTTACCTAAGGATAGGAAACAACAAAAGAGAGGTTCATCACTTGGTAAGGATGGGAAAACAGTATTATAAAAAAAAGGAGCTTACACAAATTGGTTCCAACTGCATTTGTGGCCTTCTGATTATTGTTGCATCAAAAAACAATTCAAATGCATTACACTTTTTCAAAATAGAACCTAACATGCCTAGTCCTTATGAAAAATTATGGGATTGGTTCACTACAACTAGTGAATTAAAACCAATCTACAAGCATGTGGTAGAACTCGATACAACAATGAAGTCCAACAAGGAAAGTGTTAATGCATTCGAAGAGTACCCAAAATTATGTGATTCTTTTCTTGCCATGTTCTACAAAATGAGACATTCCGGATAGCCTCTTTCAATTAATATCGTGCAACCCATCCTCAGTGGATGGTAGAATCTTTAGCACCTGACATATTGTGATAAGGAGTTGGTAGATTTACAGTCAAATGAGAATGGTCATGTTAATTCATGAAACAATAAATGAATTGGTCTTTTTGGGTTGCCACAGCAGCAAGCAAGTTACCACCAAATTGGTAGGAAGAAGGATGCAAGATGTCATAGCAAGTAACTTGATGAAATCTTACAATATTTCGACAGCCTTTGTTGTCAATTCTAACTAAATAAGTGTTCATCTCATCCCAACAACAAGAGAAAAAATTTACGAGAGCAAAAGGAACAGAACACGTTCAAAGTTTTAAGGGTGGAAAACAAAAGATAGGTCACTTTGATTATGTCTTCAATTGCAAACAGGTTCTTATTTCTTTCTCAAATTGTGTTCACATGTAATACTCCTAGGAGCTTACCACGGTTTAATGAAAGAAAAGACAAGGTTGGGACCTTACCTTTAGTGAAAATCGTTGGACCACAATGAAAACAACAAAACAATTTGTTCACAAAATCCTACTGCCATACCTGCACATTCAAATTAGCCAATTAAGGTCCAAGAAAATCAAAGGATGGCTTGATTGTTAGACTACTGGTCTGTGCACAAAAGCCATGAATTTTTGGATTGGATGAAGCAAACACACCCAACCATCTTGGGACACCGCGGTAACATAGGAATATAAGCCAACGAATTGGGGTTCAGTTCCCCAATTCACTTTACGAAACTGGGTCATGGGGTTTTGAAACGAGACTTGGGACAAGCATGGGCTTGTCCCAAGACACACCTTGGCTTGTTCCCTTGGGACAACTGAAGGTTGCCCCAAGGTGACACTTGTGTCAGCCCACAAAACCCTTTGGAGCAACTTTGTGTTGTTCATAGGAAGACTTTTGTTGTGGTGGGACTGCAAGACATGGTGGGGCCATGGATGTGAAAGCCTTGAACCTTGGGGGAGTTCAAAACATAATAAGTCTTGACCTTGTTTTAAAGGATCAAGATTGAAAAGCAAGTCATGTTCCAAATGGTACAGTGCATTTCTAAGCTAACCTTGTGTGTGTAGCATGCACAAGTAGTTGGGAGTGCACTTGGAGCTTGGCGACATGAGAACGCAAGGATGAACAAAATGGTGTGTCAGCTAGTAGGGCTCACTTGCACACTAGTCAGTTTGAACCCAAAACCATTTTGGAGGTCCCGGAATACCATTGAGCTATCACCCTTGGGGTCACCTACATTTTATGGCCTCCCCGAGCTGAAAGTGCAGCTAGTAGCTAAGAGTGCAACTAGGGTTCCTTTCCTAAACCCTAAACTCTAATCATGGGGTTGGCTGAGTGCTTTTTTTACTACCTGCCTAATAATAACCCACTTGTGGGTTGTTAGTAGGTATGTAGGTAGTAAAAACATCTCTTACCTATGCATAAACCATCGACTTAGCTAGTAGTTACCTATTTTCCTACTTATCTACCTACGTATGAGACCTAGTTCCTACAGAATCGGTTACTAAGGTGAAACCAAATATTAACTCAGTTGAGGTTCATCCACTACTGAGTGACACAGAGCATCCAGTGGACGGTGTGCTGGTGCATCATGGCCATGTCTAGTGTCCTTCATGCATCAAGGGTTCCATAATACAAGGCTTCCAAAGCTGAATTGCAAATCTGGAACATCTGAAAGCAGCCTTTTGTTTGTCATTTGGGTACCTGGCCTAACACCAGAAACGTGTCCAAATCAGTGGATTTTTTTCAAATGTTGCATTGTTGGGTAGCATCCGGAGAGAGATTTAGCATTAAATGGCAACTGGTTTTTAGAACCTGTCTAAACAGGGAAAAAAGAATCTAGTTAAGAAACTGCTACCAAATTAAAAGCAGAGTCCAAATGTGATGAAAAATTTCCCAAAAGAAAAATTTCCTCAAAATTTGGCCACTCTTTTCAGAAAAAAAGAATATTGTAACAAAATATTTTAAAATTTAAAATTTTCATGTTTTGGCAAAATTATGGACCCAAAAAAAAAGATGGTGCAAATCCGGCACATGTGTATTTAGGGTGTGACCAAATTTTGGCAGGTTAGATAGTATAAGGTAAACTCTAACTTTTTGGGGGTGAGATTGGGGATGGCAAACCCAGTTAAGGGGAGGTGGTCTTTAAGCCCTTGGGATGGGCAAGCTTAGTTAAAGTAGGAAGGACCTAACCCTTCTTAGGGTTGATAGGCCAAGGTGGGATAAGGGTGAGGCGAGGCTTCCCATGTTCGGTAATAGGGACCTAAACATAGCTAGGCGATAAAAGTTAGGTGTAGTTTAAGAAAGCAAAAGGTAGGTATGGTAAGGGGTAGTTGGGTGAATGGTCTTAGGTAGTCTTTGGTGGTCATTGTCCAAGCAAAGGGTGGGAGGTGGGGTGCACTACATAAGTTGGCTCCCATCTACCTACGATGGAAGTGATCTTGCAAGGACAAGTTCCTTCCTTATATTAGTTAAAGGTGATTTATCACTATATTGAAGTAAACATAAATGTGTGTGTTGTAATGCAAAAACTGGGGTTCTTAATTAACATACATTAAAAATAAATTTATTGAAGCATAAAGTAGAATCTCTCTCATTTTCAATTGTGGAAGATATTAAAATTTAAGCTATAAAATACATAATTATGATTTCAAGAGGTATTTCTAAGGTAATATATTTTATGTCAGCTACTTTGGACTATAATATGTAGGTATGAAACACTCACTTGGAAATCATTTGGAAGTTAACAGCAAACCCAAGATACAAAACAAACCTTTCGCTTTTGTATTTCCCTTTTCTAAGTACATTTAAAGGTCAAAACAAAGGTCTGAAACATAACCCTAGGTTTTTGTTTGTCACCATATTTGTAGCACATTCTAAGTTCAATCCCCAGATATAAAATAAATCCTAGGCTCTAGTTAGTTACCAAATTTATGACACGTTCTAAGTTCACATCCAAGGGATGATAACAACAAATCCCAGATTCTTGTAGTCACCAAATTTATGGCACATTCTAAGTTCAAATCCAATGTATAAAACAAATCCTAGATTTTTGTTTTGTCACCGTATGTATGGCACATTCAAACTTCCATGCCAAGGTCTATGGAATGGAATGGTTAGTTTTGGTAGGCAAGTGCCGAAATCAATTGATCACTCATGAGAGGAGAAGGGTTTTGGCTCAGAGCTTTCTCAAGAGCTTAATTTCCCACAGTATAAAGTCATGTGTGGAATGTACAGTCATGATAATTATTAATTTTATGATTCTCAAAATGGGATCTTAAAATAGTGAACCTATGTTTCCTTTTTTTCATAAAATATATATATATATATATTAGTACACAACTTTTTTTTGTCCAGCTATTATTATCTATTCAATCTATCTTTTAGAGTTTTCTTTTTCTTACTTCTTTTTTTAAAAATTTACATTCCATGAAATGCATGAAAACTAATTTTTTCACAGTATATGTTGTAATTCTCACAGATTACATTTTCAATTGAAAATGTAATTTAAAACCATTATGCCACAATCCCTGTGTGATTCCTTTTCATTTCACAATGCTTTTAACTGCCAAAACTCAGGAATTTTTATGCAGCATTTGTCCCCAACAGTTCTGGAAATTATATACACTAATGTCTGTTTTCAATTCCAGTTTAGAAGAATGTGAAGCTTAAACCCCCAAAAGTGCTCGCATTTCTTTTCATATACTGACAACAGTAGATCCTTGGCAGCTACAACACTAAATTAAGTTATTTGTAGAAATGCTGAACTCTAAAAAAAGAAACACACTTCTTTCAAAGAACAAAGTTTTGTCAAGGAAAATAAAGAATCTATAAGAATATTCAGGAATATCTTTTTTTGGCATCCAATCTACTCATTTAATTAATTATTCAACAGTCATGTGTTGAAGCTGCCCTTGTACTATGGTGTTAAAATTCTCCTAACCATCCACCATAACAAAATTAGGACAGTTATAAAAGTGGGGAGTCAAAGAATAGAAGTGGGAACCAAAGTGATCATCAAGCACATTTGCTCCTAGTTTCAGTTTCCCCCTAGTTCTCACATTCTTCAGAGAATCAAATCCCATGAGAAGAGACATCCTGTCAAGTGATATCCATTCTTGTGAAATTGTACCCAGTTCTGCTTGCTTCTTGTTCTCACTCCGACTAGGAATGCAACGGGAATGTGAGATTCAAACTAGGGCCCAAAGACGCAGTGACTTCCAGGATAACTTTTTTACATCATTAAAATCAGTGTTCCATTCACTTTCTTACCTTCGGAAGTGGAAACATTCAAATATACCCTGTAGATCATAACAAACAGTACTAGGAAAAAAAGTTATAATTGCGATTTACTAGTCATAAGCACAAAAATAAAACAAAATGCTGTACATGTTCTGTTGCAAGAAGAGTACATACTGCAGAGAGAACATGTCAGAGTCAGATAGACAAACTGCTAACATATATATGAGATATGAACATAATATCCATACTGAGGAGGACACAAGAAACTAGTGACTATGATGCGGTGAGTGGAAAATTCAGCCAAATTTTACGCATCCAACAATTTCTTGATATCCTTCTGCAAAAAGAACAGAGCAAAGAAAATGTATCATGAACTAGGCCACTTTCACTTTGAGGTAATTTATCTCTTTCCAGTCTAGTTACATGAACACTGCAGGAAATTAAAACAACCACCCACAATCTCAAAAATCTATAAAAGCAAACAGGGATTTTGATCAGTTTGCAACAGAGTTGCCACTAGTGGGACTCTTGAAACCTTCGTACATGTCATACCATGACACCCATAACAGATTTGATGTTCCATAGAGGATATGCGGAGAATGTGTGACAGACTGAAAGCAGTGAAGGCAAACAGGGAAAAATAGACAGAGAAAAGGGAAGACACAAGCAACAAAGGTTACCTGAATTTTGGAAGGAGAAGTAGTAGGAGCATATCGATCCACCACTTTCCCATTCTTGTCAACCAAGAACTTAGCAAAGTTCCATTTGATATTGTCGCCAAGCAGCCCCCCTCCCTTTTGTGACTTCAAATACTTGTACAAGGGAGCTTGATTGTTCCCATTCACATCAACCTGCCAAAAACAAGTTGTTTACCAGAGTTATCTGTAAAGTGCCCCAGATAGGGGATGAAACTACTCATTAGGGGTTCATTTGGGGTCAAAATGTTAGGTGAGCATTAAATTTGTAAATTAATTTGCATTGGGTGCTGCAGTCAGGACCAAAATCCTTTCGACACCTCCATGGGCGCTAAAAGGAGTCTGGTCCTGACTGCAGTGCCTGAGGCAAATCTTGAGGGATGCAGCCCTCCTCTGCCTGCCAACACATCCTCCACAGTCACATTAAATGCCAATGACAGCAATCTCATGCTGTGTTTTGGTGTTCGGTCAAGTCTTTTTGGGACTCCATGGATGAAAGCAAAGTGGTGGTGTGGGGACAAGGGGGAAATAAGCACTGGACTGGGTATGACTTTACAGATTTCTCTACAAAACAGAAGCAGAATGTACAGTGTTGATTGATATGCATCACCCATGTCAGTTCTCAATTGCCTTCACCCATTGCAATTGATCTCAAAACTACAGCCTTTTTCACCGGGGATGCTCATAAAACAATAATAACATCATCCTTATTCATGAAAGCCATCAAAGGCATTCTTCTAACCAGCATTCATCCTAGATGAGCCCTCCATTGCTGGGCTCACTAGCATCAAACACAACCCTGGCAATCACCCACTGTTGAACAGCGCTACCCCTTGCAAGACAGTCATGCCCTACACTAAGGGTGGAGTATTGAGTCAAGTTATGCTTTGATGTGGCATACTCAGAGGCTTGTATCTGGTGACTTGGAATGTTTCCTGTATAAAATGCAACTTTGTACTGAACAATTCATGTCATAATATATTGAAAGAGAAAGTGAAGAGGGAGCTTTTTCCTTTGCCATTTCTCACTATTTTGAAACAGTTCTCAGTTATTCTTGTACCTTGTCAAAGAGTGGAAACTCGGCCTTGAACCTGGTGCATGCAAACTCCTTAATTTGTTCATTTGAGCCTGGCTCTTGACCTCCAAACTGGTTGGACGGAAATGCCAGAATTTCAAAGTCTGCAAGCACAACATCATCATCCTTCATATAACAACCAACCATGAACTTGCTTAACCTTATACTGATGACACTCATAATAACTCCAACACAAGATCAAAGACTATGAATTGATAACTTCAACTTTTGAAACTTTCCATTAATGTTGCTCACTTAGCACAAACAGTAACAATCCCATATGAACAATCAAAAATCCCCAGGGAAGAGTTCAAGATTACCTTTCCCTTTGTACTCATTGTACAACTCCGTGAGTTCTGTGTAGTTGGTTTGTGTAAACCCACTGTAATTGACCCAACCAAACAACCCCCAATTGAACAAACAAAACTCATCAGGAATGATGAAGCCACAAAGTGAAGAGTCAAAGGAGGTATTATAGCCTGAGAAAAAAAGATACCATTGGGATGCAACATTGACGATGAGCAGAACCTTGCCCTTGTATTTCTCCAGGGAAACATCATTCCCACTGATGTCCTGTCACAAAATAGGTAGGCTAATATCATACACTCATTTCATCTCATCACTGCCCTGCAAGCAAGTGGCACAGAGGAATTGAACCACAAAACACATTTCACAAAGAAAACTACTGTTCCAAAATAAATGAAGGCCAGCTCTTTCACCCTAGGGTTGGAGCTGCCACCATGACAGTGGACAAATTTTAATTGATACAGATCAGAACTTAAGGCAGAACTTGATTTCTCAAGCAATCCTGGAATCCCTAATGTAGTGAGCACATTTAGGTGGCCTAGGGGACCTGCAAAAATTGTTGTGCTGACTATCACGGGTATCATTAAAAAACAAAACTCAACTTGCTTTATCTGAGAATCCACCACAACTACTTCCAAGAGAACCACAAAAATCCTTTAATTGATGCTGATGACTTCCTGAATCCACCTTGCCAAGAATATGTGACCCCACAACAACCTCTTTCGAGGTGCCTGCTATGAGTCCAAATTCCAACCAAAATCTAGCATGCACCTTGCTAGGGTTTGAAACCCACCCAACCGCCACTAATTTGCCATGACCCAATCACTCACCAAAATAGGTGAAAGCAAGAAAATTGCCAGACGAAAACAACCCTTTTGCAGCAGCAGCAGTGTAAACCAAACTCATTCCCTCCCATACCAAACTTTTCCAAGGAAAAAGAGCGGGGGCGGGGGCGGGGCCGGGGGGAGGGGGGCACCAAAAAGATTTTCAAGTACCTTGACAACGAAATCATAGATACTCTGGACTGCAGCCATGGCGAAGAAGAAAGCTCCGGTAGTTGACACCTAACACCGAAGAAGATGAAGAGGAATAATACCCCAACAAGAAGCTGCTGCTGCTGAAAAAAGGAAGAATCACGCTCCGGAATTCAGCTGAAGAAATTGTGATCTTTTCCTAATCTCTAGTAGAAATTGAGAATTGGAAGAATAAATAAATAACTTCAAGCTATAGGAATGAATCCACAAGTAATTCTAAGAGATGGTGCAGAGGCAGAAAGTAGGACCTGTAATTTTGCCTGTGATGATCGTCCCCTCGCTTTAAGTTTGCAGCTGCGGAAGTAGAAAATGTCGCGTGGCTACAAGCGATTTCGGGAGCAATATATTTCGCACGCACCCAGCAGGGAAAGTTCGCAAATCCTTGCCAACACACAACCCATCCATCCACGGGAAAGCAGTGGTGCGGATTCCTACTGTCGAGAGTCCACACCACGTGCAACAATCTTGGGCGTTGAGTCCCCCCCGCTCCTGTAAAGCAAAATTTCGATGGCCCAGATGGATTCAGTATCTGGTCAGCATTGTGTTTGTTGTGGTTAATAGGACTGTTACATTCAGTTAGGGTTTCATCAACCCTAATTCCATATCACACTGGATCCAGACTGAAATTAATTTTCATAACCAGAACCAGAATTTAGTTTTTGAAGAATTAGCATTGTGATAAGTTGCAGCAGTTGATGATGAAGGGAGGAAAGGTTTTGTGGACAATTTGCTTTGCTTTTTTTTTATTTGTTTCTTGCACGTTATGGGAGATGACGTTGTAATGGTGATTTCTTATTTCGACCGATGCTTGGCATTACTTTGTGTTTAATAGTTCTTGATGTGTTGAGTTATTGATGAGTGTGAACTGCTGTTGAGTTTCTACTGCATTGGTTTTTGGAGGATGCAAATTATGGAGCATGGAGCTTCACAATATATATGTATGATTATGCATATGTGGATTGGTAGACAGAGTTAAGCAATTCTTTCTTTTTCATTGGTCATGTGTGTGTCATATCTACATAACTAGTTAAAGTTTAAGAGCATTAATAGAACAGTGTGGGATGAATGCCGTACTATGGCTGATAGTTTTGTTTCCACTATGCCATAAGCTTCAAGAAAATAATGATAGAAGTAACACTAGTGTTTAGGAGTCAAATTAAGGGAAGTGATGAAGTACTTTAGGGATTTTTGTAGTAGTTAGAATGGCAATTTGAAATTGTGATGTGTTTAAAGTATTCTACAATTTTGTGGGAAAAGTTTGATTTTGTGGTTTTAGGAGAAAATACTCACAACTATGGAACTCTCCGAAGGGAAATCTTATTTTAGAAATTTGGTGTGCTGTGGAGACCTTTGTTGATGATATGTTTAAGTCGTCATTTCTTCTTTGTCCAACTTCCTAATGCTCAATATGTTTGGGCTAGGGTTCAACTTATCTCTCTAGGAGCAATTGCCATTTGGGAGCTTCAAGCTATGTGTTGGGTCAAAATGTGAGTGGGTTCTTTGTTTTGTATTAGGGGATTTGTTTTTATCTACTTTTGTGGGAGACAATTTCAGGAATATTGAGGGAGGTGGTTTCTATAACTACTAAAATTACCACAAAGACAACCAATGAGCTTGTTGAACAAAAGTCAGAATGTGTTGATCCTTTCTGACCCATAGCTTTAAACTAGATTGGATAGACAGCAAAGAGTTTAAACATTACATTATTGACACCTTCTTAATGCTAAGGTGTTAACTGTGTCTACAATTCTATACAACATTATTGTAGTAATGAAGATTTGCAATTGGGGACAATTGTTTTCTGTTTTTATTGTTACATCCATTCTTACTAACTAGAACCATTACCTATCAAAGTGAATATTCACACAACACTAATTTCGACCTAGGTAGTTAAAAATTTAAAAAGATGCATGAAACTTTCTACTTTTATAGAAAAGGTGGCTCTATCTTGTTATGGATGATTACTATTCACTCCATGAAAAAAAAAAAATTAGAAAAATAAGTAAATAAATAAAATTGGTTTCAGTAATCATTATTTCCTATTCTATTTTGGGGAGAGGGCAAACTGAAGATTATAAGGGATGAAAAGTACAACGGATGTGATGACAAAATGGCATTTTTGGGGGATTGCTTTATATAAGTTTATTTTTGTTTTTTTTTAATCTTGGGGGATTAGAAGATGTCTGGTTGTGGAGGGAGGTTCATTCTTCGAGAGAATAAAGACATTCAATTTTCACATGTGACAACTGAAAGGTGATGATATGAAAAAATAATATGAAAAGGTTTTGGTATGGAATTGTCAAGTTAAAAACCATTTGATAGATTATGCAAAAAAACCCCTCTACCAATTCAATATCTCATCATTTGAATTTGTTTTGGTTAACATCATCATCAATTAATATTTGGCATGAAATTATCAAGTTGGAGATCATACAATAGATTATGCAGACTTTGGAGATCATACAATAGATTATGTAGACTTCCCCCCACCCCCCTTTGGGTCTTCTTCCCCCAATATCAACTCCAAAGGTTTTGGCATGGAATTGTCAAGTTAAAGACCATTTGATAGATTATGCAAAATAAACCTTCTATTGATTCAATATCTTATCATCAAAATTTGATTTTGGTAAGATTGTCATCAACCATTATTCATTTCATTATTTTATTTCTCAAAAATGTTGAAATATAAAGGCTACATCTCTACAAAATTTGGCCACAAAAATTAAAACTTTGGTGCAAGTTAGTCATTAACTCACACATCCCTTGGATCCCCCACAAAAAAACATGATCAATATGTTGAAATACAACATTGGTTATAAAATCATTCCAATGAGCGAATCAATTGGCTTTTAAGTCCTTGGCAAAAGAAAAAAGGTACCTTTTTTAGCCTTCTTTCTTGCAACGTTTTCACATTGCACATTCCAATGAAAAGAGGTTAAACATACTTCACAACTTGGATCCAAAAGGGATGGCTTCTTGAAAAAGTGTGATGCAATGTTTGACTAAAGTTGATCATGAAAGAGAAAGGGGTGTTAGGTAGGTCCATTTTCTCTCCCCCTCCCTCTACAAACAACGATTTCAAAATTTTGACATGACATAACTTCACACCTTGCTTTCTTGTTTTGGAAAAAGAACCAAAAATAACATAAACGAGGGTTCCTTCAATTCCATTCCTTCCAAAAATAAACAACAAGGTTCCAAAGCTAAACACAAGACTTTAGAACTTTGTAACAAAATGGACAAAGGAAATAGAAATTTCTCAAATGCACACAATTTCTGAATGTCAAGAAATATCTAGTTTGTCATTCTCAAGGATCTCAAATTGATCTAGACACCAAATCATACCCTAGAGTTCTCTTTTGATTCTCAAGTTGAAGCTCTTCCCACTGCCAATTGATACACTTCACTACCAAGTACATGCATACCTCAAATTGGAGACACAATTTAATGATTAGTTCATTGATGATTTTAGCATCAAATACTACCTTTTTAACATGCGAAAATGCATGAGATCCATCGATGTGCAACAAGAGAAAATTTGAACTACAAACCTATGTTATTATCTCTAGCAAACCATAAATGCACCTACCTCAAATATAAAAATCAATGAACCTTTTATTACATTGAATTTCATGTAATTCCTCCTAGGTTGGTGTTTCCTTACCCCAAGTACTTCATTTCTACAAAAAGGGAGAATAAATTTGACTTTAGTATAGTCTTCCAACCTTCACATCACCATTTATCAAGTTGCCTTCTCACACATTTATCCTTCTTTACACTCTTGTCACTTTTCACATTTAACTCTCCTTCACCATAATATTGTTGCCTTCTTCCACAAAATTAAAATGATTACATTGTGTTGAAGATTTCAACCAAAAACCTCAAATTGTTGTTTTTCCTCCAAAATTACTACATGCTAATGATTTCTCTCGCAAGCATCATACAACCTTTCCAACTTGCTCTTCTCCTTATTTTTTTCATCAACATTACCACCTACAAGCTTTTTCACCAAGCTTCCTTAACAAGTTCCAAGTTGAAGCAAATTTCCCACCACTAAGCATAAATTTCCATTCATAAAGAACCCATTCCAAAAGCTTCCAAATGGTAACAAAAACCCCCAAAGGTAAGGTAAGTTGTATGATCAAGGTAACAACCAATGTTGCCTAGATATGAAGATTTGGGGCATTTTTGAGGTTATCTATATGGAATATTCTTCAAAAAGTTATAACATAAGGATATGCACAATAAAAAAATTACGAATATAGTTGACCGGATGGATTTGTATTTTATTTTTGTTCTTCATTTTGGCAAATATCCATTTTCTAGTTTTCAAACTCACATTAATCACAGGATATGTATAAAGGTTAAAAATATGTCCCGACTTTTGGAATTAATTTTCTAGTCATACACCTACCCCACTAGAACATTAGAAAACATCTAAAAAACTAATAACTTGTGGGGGAGTTAAACCCCAGTTTTTTAAAGAAACCTACCCAATGTAGCACAAGTTTCCTACCCCAGCCACACCCCACATACACCCCACCTAACCCACAAACACACCCAATAGAACAAAAGCCATCTGTATTGTTGATGAGCTCCACAAGTAACCTTTGTATGAATAAAGAGACTGAATTGTTAATTCAAATGAAGTGCAAAGTGCAAACTATCATTCAAGTTTTATAATCCCAAAAACAACAATATTTTTTTAGCTCACCTTGCCAATGCCAAATTAATCCTTATTTAGCTCCAATTGTTCAAAATAATTTGATTCCTCAATCAAATCATAATTGTCTTCAACCAATACAAATTCAACTTTCAGAAAATCTATCAAATCCTTATGTCAAAAACAATTCAGACGAGGATCGTCAAGCCAGTTCTTCACCATGGTGATGATTCGATCTAATTTATCCACTTGCAACTTATGGCATTTCAAAGTTGTCAACACTCCAACAAGACTAAACACACATTGAGTTTCAATTTGTGATCCTAAAATTCCCAATATTTATTTAGCAAAAAAATTAACATTTGGGAATCGAGTTTCATGAATTCGCCACCAGGCTAAAGGATCAACACATGTAATAAGGGATACAAATAACCTCCTGAACAAGGACAGCTCCCTAACAATAAATGCACATGGTGATTCTTCCATAGATGTGCCCACACCAAATATATTATTGTCTTCTTTAATAGAGTTATCAAATCTAGCGATAGATCTAACAACTTTTACTACACATGCTTGGATAGTAGGGTTTAGTACTTTAAAAATAGTCATTAAAAGAAGGATTATTGCATTAACATCATACTCTGCAACAAGACAAATACAAACCCCACATCCCACATAGTTTTCCACAACCCTCAAAAACTTGAACCTAGGATAAAGCATAAGGGCGAGCATATTGTGCACTTGATGTGAATCATAGGCTTGCAGAAATTGTAGAAAAGGTTTAATGACTTTAACAACTTTTGCCCACATGTTGTTTTGAAAGATGATAAATTTAACATCAAATGCATCCAAAGCATCAAAAACATCAATAGCTTGTCCAACCTCAACTTCCAAAGTTAGTGTCAAATTGATACATGTATTGAAAGCGTCAAATAATAGCCAATGCCCTCATGATTGGTTCATCACATAAGCAGTGACAACACAATTCAAAACAGATATGAGTGTTTCTACAATTGCCCATACCTTAGCCTTGAAAACCCTTTGTTGTAAAACAATTGTTTTCTGCCACCCATAACACAAAAAAATGGCCTTTCTGAATTCCAATACCTTTTCAAACATGATTACCTTATTAACAAATCTTGTTTTCACTAGGGCCTTAAGTTTCCAAGGTCACAACCCCTTCTTAACACATGCATTTTCTGACACACTCCCAAGTCCCTAATTATACTCAAGTTGGGTTTAAATTACTCTCACAACGGAATTATGAGGAACTTGGAGTGAGCTCCCAGTTCTCAGCACCAGAAGGGGTAGAAGGGTGTGTTGAAGCTTCGGGATGGGACTAGAAAGAATGACAAGCTATTCACTTACTCGAACTTGCATCAAACCAACTAACAAGTTAATTAGTTCACATTCTCGAGCACCCTTGGTGTTAGGACAAGCCACGGGCAACTCTGGACTCACTTGATTCACCACGGCCTGGACTTGGAGGAAGCCACCACCTTCCCCCATATAGTATATTTTGTGCCTCTCTACAGCACCCACATCCGAATGGTTTTTTTTGTCCCGGGGCTCCCAAGGAGGAGTCCCGAAATTGTCCCAATTTGGACTCTCGGGACTTTGAGCGATCATAACTCTTTGCTCAGACCTCCGATTGGAATGAGGTTTGAAGAAAACTTATAGCTCTCCTCAAGAGCTTTCCAACGGTGTGTTGCACTTCACCTGCACACATCGGGGTCGGGTCGATTCCTGACTTTTAGTGGTTGGGAGTCAAACTGCCAGTTTGTCTCCCATCCCTTCTTTTTGCCATAACTTATTTTGCGAATGTCCAAATGGTCCATCTTTTTGCCATAACTTATTTTGCAAATGTCCAAATGGTCCATGTGAGGCCATTTTCGATATCTACACTTCAATATCTTTCCATTGTTATAAAAACCATCCTAATGCAAGGTGTTTTGACCTTTGCAATCGAACTCTGAAGTTTCAGGAGTCCCGGAGGAATCACAAGTCCCAAATTCGGGAGTGTGAGTTTCATCCTCACACTCCCTCTAAGTAGGGTTGCGACATTTTCCCATTCTTACCTTTTTTTTACTAATTTCTTTGTCTATGTGATTGTCTTTTATAAGTTCCCGTGGGCAGCCTTCACACTGACCTGCTTCAAACTTGTGGTCACATTTTCATCATTAGTAGCATAGTAGGAGGCTTTAGACATAATGTGACCAAAACATGTACCTTCATAAACCTGCTAAAGTTTCAAAGGTTGATAATCAACAATGGAATGTAGTGTTGTTGCCATAGACATCAAGTTGTTGCCTTCATCTTTCACAAAAGGCAATCATATGATTAGATCATATTTTTCAAGTAATGAACGCAATTGACTAGGCATGGAAAGTCCATTGGTCTCATGAACCTCAAATAAACCAATGGTAACATGTTAGGGCATCTAAGATTCATTCAAGTAATTGATTACCAAGGCAAAAGTGTCCATGCCACTTTTGGACATCCAAAGATCAAAACTAGCTAATAATGTAGTTGCCTTGGCAAGCCCTAGCAACGCATGTAATTACATGGTTTTTTAACCATTGCATGCAACATTTTTTCTACAAACATAGCTCAAGAAGGAAAAGCAACACACGGGCAAAGGTGTAATACTAAGCTCCTCAACCAAATATTGTCACAAGTGGAAAGGGGCCTATACCCCTTGCAAGTATACAAGACTAGATCTTCAAGAAATTGTTGTTGTGATTCATTAGACTTCTTATAATGGTTTGTAGCACCAAAATATGATGTGATTGCACACCTAGATGGCCCAAACCACTTCTTCCAAGACTATCAACTATGACTTGCAACAACAAATTCTTCAATAATGGCCAACTTTTTGCAAGCAACCAATTTTGGATGCACAAATTCAACATGGGTCTTCATGGGAGTGATCCTATTAATCTTACATATTTAATAATGCATTTTCATAAAGTAGAACATTAGCATAAATCAAAAGCACTAGCTTGTTATGTTCTACAAATAATGCACCTCAACATCTACGACTTTTCAAGACCCATAGGTAAGTTGTCATGCACAAAAACCCCAACACAACGAGGTTCGACTGTGTGGTTTCCAAGTTATAGCTTGCGCTTGTATAGTTGCCAACTATTGTATTTGAACCTTAATAGAATCTAAAGTATTAATACCAAAATTTGAAACAATAACTGCATCAACATGATTTGAGGTAGCAGCAGTAGAACTAGTACTAATAGAACCATGCATATGCACACTCTGAACATCTAATGTTGGTGGTGTTCCATCAATACCACCAATGGACTCAACTAATTGCACATCATCATCTTTAACCATTACTCATTGTTGTAAAACCAAAATTACAACCTAACCTTAAAAAACCAATAAAATACAAATAAAATAAATAAAATTAGGACAAGGCATGGAAGCTCACAATTCAATTACAAGAGGTTCATGGACACATATAAAAGAAAGCTGAATACGTATAGCAAACAAATTGAAAAAACATGAAGTCTAAAGGACTTATTTTATCAATGGTCAGTGTTGTTGCAAACCAAATTGTTGGAATTTCCACCAAAGCTACATACGTTTCAATTGGAAGATAGCTTCAATGAATGCATCAACCATCCACAGTTGAATCCAGGTGGATTAGGTGACAAGAATTGGGTGACAGCAAAGCCAAATAAAAGAATGTTTTGACCTTAAACCTTAGACCTCACAAAGAAAGCACGTAGATGCTTGAAGCTCATACCTTTAATTTCATCAAACCTATGATCTGACACAGTGACCTCAAACCTAATAGAGTGACTAAAGACTTAGACCTCAAACGTGACACAATGACCTCAAACCTAACAAAGTGACTAAAGATTCAGACCTCAAACCTGACACAATGACCTCAAACCTAACAGAGTGATTAAAGTCTCAAACCTCATACCTAACATAATGACCTCAAACTTAACAGAGTGACCAAAAACTCAAACCTCAGACCTAACACAGTGACTAGAAACTTAAACCTCATACTTAACATAATGACTTCATACCTCAAACCTTCGAACTTCAACTTCACACCTTTCACTTGAAACCTTTGACCTTGTAGAAAGTAACAAAGGACAAGGCAAATGAAACAAAGGACATTATTATTTAGAGGGTGTTTTAAATAACTCAAGCTACCAAAGAAAAAGTTGGTCAAATCAAGGATTATGTTGCGTCAACCTTGGGAGCATCAGATGAAAAGCCACACAAGGATGATGAAGCTAGAAAAAATGAAGCTCAATATGATGTTGCTCAAGAGGAATATGATTTTATTGTTGGCTCAATTTTGGAACAATTGAAGCAAAAGGCTACTGAATTCTTTGGAACTATGTAGCAAAAGATTAGTGAAACTATTGAAAATGTTTAAAAGAAAGTTGGAGAAACAAAAGAAAATGTTGGTTCAAATGTAGATGAAACGAAATAGAAGGCTTCTAAGATTGTAGGAGCTACCAAGGAGAAGGTAAGATCTCTTATCGAGTTAATGAAGGATAAAACATTAGAAATAGAAGGATTTATAAAAGAAAAGGCCTTTGAAACTATAGAAGCTACCAAGGAAAAGCTTGGGTCTACATTGCAAACACTAAGGATAAAACATATAAGACAACAAAATCTATGAAAGAAAAAGTCTTTGAAATTGCAACAACTGCCAAGGAACCTCTAACCTCACATGCTCACCATGTCAAAATACAAAACAGATACAATACGAATCCATATGTCTATTCAATCTTTAGTTTCTTTTATACAACTAAATAACAAACATCGATGAAATCCAACTCAAGAAGAACAAAAATGATCAGAGATGCAAAATGTGCAAGATTTTCAATACTTGATAGACATTTGAAACAAGTAATTATAATTGTGAAACAATCAAAAGTTGAAGAAATTCACATCAATGGGGATGAGGTCATGATTCTCAAGCAAAAAAAATGAAAGCATGATAAGCTAGTTCTCCCTCAAATGGGAAAAAAAAAAGGTCTTGATGGGTGGTGAGCTTTTCTACTTCAATCAAAATTGAACAATGAAGACTAGTACCCCCACAACTTGTCTGCTTAAATGTATTATCCGCTCCTTGTACCATGTGATCCTAACATCATCCATGCTTCAGGGTGCATAAAACATCATAATCAAAACTTGAATGAAAACCCAAAACACTAGAGATTGCTAAAACGCACCAAGACAAGGTTGCAGTTGTAGGTTGTGTACAAAAAAATGTGGAAAATCCTCTTTTAGTGATTGGTGGGGAATGATTTGTCAACCAGTTTCTTCATCCTTCAAAAAACTTATATTATAGGTGAAATGCACATTGTAATAACAAGCCTGACATTCAACAAACATTTAATCCAGTACCTACACAATTATATTGGGTTGGCAGTTTTCTGGGAAGGTGGGGGAAGAGGTTTTGTCTCCTATGTGGAAAGACAAGGGGTGAAATCATGAAGGAAAATATTCAAAGTTTTGAAAAACTATTAGAAAAACATTACCAAAAAAAACTTGCCTTGACAACTTGAGAGAATGGTTATGATCAACCCCACAAGAGAACCCATTCAAGCCATCCACCCTAGATCTATCCAAAAAATCAAATGACAAAAATGAGGACTTTGCAACATGGACGTCTGATGCAACAAAACCCAAGCTTACACATTATGAGAAAACTAAAAATTCAAAGATAATTAAATTTTCACAATTCTCATCAGAAGCATGCAATGACATAAATGTGCAAGGGAAAAAAAGAAAACATTGTTGAAATAATTGAGCTTTCCAATTTGCTCAAGACTCGGGATTTCCCCATGAACCATCAATAGTGTGCAAACAACACACAAGATGATCTTACCTCAAGACACCCATTTGTGGTGCTTGTGGCACTTGAGTACAAATTGCTCATGCAAATTTTGAAGCTCAATAATCTGAACACCAAATTAAAAAGCAAATGAATTGTGTTGTGTTGTAGATTATGCAACACTAACTTGGAAGCAAGGTTCTAGTGGCTTTAGGTGTTGATGCAAAGTGTTTGTAGTTCATACTTCAAACAATGCTCACACTCTCACCTCACAAAAAACATTGCAAGCATGATGCATTACTGAAGAGCTACACTTGAAGCAAGGAAGATAGAAGAAAAGAAGACCATGCAGAGAATATGAGAACATAGAAGACACTTCACAATCAAATTTTGTGGCAAAAAATCACAAATCACAAGTCCAGTCAAGGTCTACAGATGACATGCACTTTGCATTCATAGCTTTGCTGACAATACTTTTGCACTTTGCACTCCACAAAATGTAAAACATTAAACAATAAACACCACAAGCTCCATCTTGATCTAACCCTAACCCTAACCCCTAATCCCTAACCAGTCATATGCTAGAATGCACTGGTTATGCGTTGGATATGCATATGCATATTCATATCATGCATATCCAAGCATATCCATCCATGAGTGCCTAGATGTGCATATTGGTACAGGCAATTCCCGCCCGGATATGGATGAGCTCCGGTTATTACATGATTTTTTTATGCTGGATATGTATAAGGATGAATATTTGAAAAAAACCAAATTCTGAATATGACTACATGCGTATACGGGTACTATCCAGGTTCATATCTGGAATTTTTGATATATCCAAGCAACACTGGTAACAACCCTAACCCTACACCTTTCTTTCCCTATGGATCCCATTTTTTGCTTTCTTATAATACACTTTGGACATGGTATGTGGGCCAATTTGAGAGCTATCTGAGAAATCTAGTTTTCCAAATACATGAAACTCTCTAATTGTTTGACTATTGTTATAAAAGATTGGCAGTCTTTTTAATATTGTAATATTCCAAGAAAAAGGTGAAGGAAGCAAGTTGACTATTGTGAAAGCAGCAAGTCCAGGATGGAGTTTTATTTGATTAAGGTACTATCCAGGGATTGAAAGGTAGCTACCTTCCAACACTCTCATGTTTATTCTAGTTTTCATAAACAAAACATTTTTAAAAGTCCTTTTAAATTTATAAGCTAAAAGCAAGACTGCCTTTTAAAAGGTGTTTAACACATGGGTTTAGATTAAGTTATTCTGACTGGGATTTGAACCAACATGGTTTTGGTGGAAATGCTACAGGAACTAGATTGTGGAACCAGCCTTTTGCTCGAATTGGAACTACAACCAAAACCATAAAAAACAATTAAATATTGAACACAAGTTCAGATTCTTGCTGTAAGCAAGGAAAACTTTTTTGAAAAGTTCGCAAATAGATTGATTTTTATAAATAATTAGATGGTTTTAATTGATTGTAGAACTTTATACGAATATAATTCTCAATTTTGATTTGTTGTAGAACTTTGTACCTAGACAATCTTCTATCTTGGGGAGCATGTAGTGATTACATGGAATTGGACTCAGTTTTCGAACTGTGCCTAAAGGTTTTTGAATTTGGAAATTTGTGCCAGAACTAGATTGCATGGTTCAGAGATTTGAAAAACCAAGCTCAAACTTACATTGAGAGAACCTACCAAATAAAAATTTGGTGTCAACATAGAACTGAATGTTCTCTTGAAAAGCAAGAACTGGCCAACACTGGGTTAAAGAACTAGTTCATATACCTACCTAACTGATTTTTTTTTAAAAATTAAAAATCTGATACTCTTGAAGGGTATCTGAATATGGAAAAATAAAATTCATACCCTGGAAATTTCTATGAACTTTTAAAAAGAACTTGGTCAGGCGGTTCATAAGAAAAATGATAACCATCCAACATCCGTCAAAACTGCCAACATAGCTGCTTATTGCAAACAAGGATCATGAAATTTAATATCTCATCTGACAAACCAGTTAGACCAGCAACAGAGTCTCCAATGTCTAGGGCTGCTGGCAGTGTGGGGATGGTTTTTTGATTTTTTAAATAATTTCTAGTTCCGAGATTTTGAAAATCAGAATCAAACAACCACCAGTTCTGGGAACTTGAGGGGAAAAAAAAATCAGAATCAAAGAACTGCCAGTTCAGGTTATTTCACAACCCTCAAAGAACCACCAGGGCTCATGAAAGAACCAGCAGTTTTATGGGCGGTTATTTGACTTTATTAAAATAATTTGAGAACCTGTGGTTACACATGAGAAACTGGGTATGACTTTTTTTCATAACCATGGTTATATTTCAGAACGGGGTATTTGCATTTTTAAACCAGTCATCAACCCTAAGAACCGCACTGACACCCAGTAGGGATTTGGTGTAGCTTTCACATGTGCCAATTCTTGCTCCTCTTGCTGCACCCACATGACATTTACAGTCTTGCTCTTGCACTTCAGAATTCTTACAGGCGGCTCACACACAAATCATGTCTTGTTGTTGCACTTGTGCTTCCTCCTCTGGCCGCACTCCTGCCATTTACAGTCTTATTCTGGGATTTCTGACAGGCAGCTCAGACATAAATCGTGTCTTTTAGTTGCACCTCTGCCTCTCAGTAGCAGTCTGCCACGAAGTCATGTCAGCTGCCAGGACCTCATGTTGAGATGCTGCAGGGAGAAGCACCTCGAACCCTTTATATATTATACACCTATATGACAGTTTGACATCTGCCAGAGGATATGGTATATAAGCATTTTTCTATTAGCTGATTGCTAATTGCCATGTCCTAATATAGAGTGGTGTCTTGTGGACACAGTCACAGCATGACCACATATTGGGGAAATATCCTGTTGGGAGGGATGATGCCGCACACACTTGGCAGCTCTACAGCTTCTGGCTGAGATTGGCTCAGTCCCTAATCCAGAGACCTGCGTGCAGACTCTAGCCTTTGGTGAGTTGATTGATAGCTGGATTGGGGAAGGAGTATCAGGTGACCAAAGCCATCGGTCAACCACTTCATGTAGCCTTACCTCTTTGTCCCTATCCACTTCCTCGGCCTGACAAAGACCTGTGGACAAAGCAAATAATGATCTGCCTAAACATTATACAAAAATCTGCATTCCTGAGTTTCTGTCACATTTCCAGAAGCAGTAGGAAGACTTGGTCATGGTATTGGCTTGCATTGAAGAGACATGAGTCAGTACAGGTGCAACAGATGTCTGACAAACTCAAAAAAATCTGGAAATGGTACCTTAGACACAAAGGCAAATAGTTCTCTCAAACTCAAAAAAAATGCTCAGAAGACAACCCAAAATAATCTACATAGAAACAGATGTCTTAACATCCTGCACCCTTCTGTCATCCAGTTTTGAAAATGGTCATCAGCCTAGAACTGAAAGTGCTTTACTCCAGAGTGAATGAAGAAGAGGAAGGAAGGGGGGGGGAGGATAACAGAAGATTGGAATGTTGATCAAGCCCTTTGGGACAGCATAGTCTGCTTTCAGACTTCCACTCATCTAAACCATGGGGTCAGAAGAGAGCCCACCTTCAATAAATTAGCAACTGCCTATACTCCACTTCTAAACAAGCTAGAAAACCTAACAACCCTCATATAAGGGAAACAAAATTCACAGGCCCATCAGGAAGTCTGCAGTATTCACAAGTGTAAAGCTAACCCCCTTCCAGCTTCTCTGCTATTGACTTCTCTAACCATCTGCATTTTAGACAGATTGCCAATTAAGTGCACAAAAGCTTCATTCTGATGGTTTTAAGTAGCGCTCATCCACAACCTCTTCAAGATCTTCAGCCCCAAAATTTCCAGCTTTTTCCTTCCAGTACAATACCTGCTTCTTTAAACGTGCAATTTCTTTTGTTGTAAGGTTTTTGCTTGCATCATTGATTATTGACCTCACCCGTGTTGCATAGCTGCACAACCAGCTACATATGTCAGAACAAAAACCAGCTCATGAATCTACCAAGGTTTCTCTCCAGTGGATCAGATCAGTAAGAAAACTTCAGATTTGAAACCAAAAATGACACAGCAGTAAGAAAATGGCCTCTGCTGCCAAGTCATATAAACTCAGGGTTCTGTGTCATTACGCCCTGTTCTGATTTGCAACAAGGGAGGGAAAGTACCATAAAGAGTTGTGAGTCTCATCAAGGTTTGAATCTGCAGGCGAGATGTTGACAAACATGAGGGTCTTGGCATTCCCACCAAGAGAATCACTCATGAGCATGGTAAGCTTGTGATTGCGGTATGGAATGTGCTGTTCTTCTGTTGCCAGTGCACTGATAACATCACCCAGAGCTGACAATGACTTGTTTATGCTTTGGGCCTCCTTTAGTTGCTCCCCACTGGATCCTGACTTCTTTACCCTCTCAGAACCTGCAAGGTCCACAAAGCTCAACTGCACAGCACACAACACCTTGTTCAGGATCCCACACCTCGCTTCTGAAAATGTGCTCACAAATAGGAATAGTATGAGCTACTCAGTTCTTGCAACTCAGCATGAACTAATCTTGTCATGGAAGGATAGGCATCTTTGCAGTGAGAGGAGAATCAACAAACTCTTCTAAGTTGTCAAAGCATGAACCCTTGTTGTATGCATACCTTGCCCCTCACAAGGACTTGAGTCTGCAAATTTGTGCTCTCAATGATGATTGACAATATAAGGTGTGAGCGTGAACTCTCAGCATTCATTTGAGTGCCTGATGTATGCCGCTTCTCCAAGCCCTTGGCTACAATTGATTCAAGCTCATCCCGGGACACAATTGGGACCAAAGTTGCATTCTCCACCACCACCATACCCTGCTCCATTTGGCAAACAATCAGATTGCGATCTAAACTAGAACTTGTTCCATGCACTCTCAATCCATTACCTAGATGTTGGTACATTTAAACTAGGTGACACAAAGTGTGAATTATGGTGTGTGCTGAAATGAACCCTACACCAAGGATGGATGACAAAAAGAACATACTTCAAGGCACCAATGATACACATGCACCAGAAGATTTCACCCACAAGCAAACAGGAAGAAACAAAAACAACAAAAACACCAAGGAAAAAAAGAGACATGATTAAAAGGCCGATGAGAAACAGAAAGATAAAAGGTGCCACCTTTGAATCCTTCTTAATGTCAAGTCTTTTTGGTTTGCCACCATTCTTTGGAAGAAGCAAGTCTATCAGAGTGTCTTGATAAATTTCCAACATGTATACCTGCAGTGCAAGTGAGAAACATAACAACAAATGGAAAATTACCACCATTCAAAAGCTTAATTTGTGGGCTAAGTTGTGGGCCTGTGCATAGGGTTCTCATCACCATGTCTAAACAATCTGAACAGTCACTGGGAACAAGGAGTGAAATTGAACAAGGATGAAACCAATGTAATACCTTCAAAGAAAAAGAGAACTTTTTCACATCACGCTTCATGCAGTGAAAAAGTTCCCGTGTAGCCCGTGGGGTGAGCCCCGGGTCAGTGTCTGACCCATAAATTGTGAATGTTTTGCCTGAGCCTGTTTGTCCATAAGCAAAGATGCAAACATTGTACCCATCGATTGCAGATTGCACCAGATACTGAAAATCCACCCCCCCTCCACATAAAGACTTCTGGAGTAAGATTCTACATAAAAGAGACTGTTGCTCAGATGAACTGAAAAAGAGTAAGCGACAAAGACTGACAATACAGTCACACCAGATGAGATAGTTGCACAAGACTACCTTGGTATCATCAAAAATCTGTTCCTGTGTTGCAAACTGATCAAAGACATGGTCAAACTGATGTTGCTTTGGCTTGTCATCTTTCCATGGGTGCTCCAGGGTAAATTCATCAGGAGATGATAACACACTACGTTGATTCTCTCGATGCTCTTTTTCACTTAGCGGCCTCCAGCGAGCATAGACCCTTATCTTCCCCTTCATATCTGCATTACCTCCAAATTCAGATGTATTCCTTTATAAGCATTCACTAGAAGACAAGACTTTGCATGTATAACCTGTCTACATAGCACTATACATTCCTCTGTTGACAGTTTCAAAGACATGGACTCAATGAAAAGCAACAGGCTAGTCAAATCAACTGGAGAGGCATATAGGAATTGCCTTCCATCATATTGAAATAGCGTTTCCTCAGAATTTGTTCCTCCTTGTAGAGGGCCTCTAGTTCAATAATCTGGTCCGCCTGACGTTTGAGAATAATCGCAGTTTGCTCATTCTTCCTGTCTATGTCCTGCACAGTTCATCCATACAAACCCATACAGATACCTGATTTTCAAAATGCGTTGCAAAACTGCTAATACTGACTTAGATTGTTGAAAGAAGATAGGTCCCACTGTCATCAAAACATGAAGGCTAGCGATCATCATTGGTTGACTCAACCATGCTGCCAACAGTGAAGGAGACTCGATGAGGTTGGGACAATACTGTGAAAGCAGGAATTTATGGATGTCTTCTATGTCATTTTGGCAATAGCACAGTTATTCCCCCTTCCCTAGTCTTCCTTGTTCATGTACCCACCTCTTTCATCTCACGAAGCTCCTCAAGCTCCTTCATATTGGCCTGCAAAGCCTCAAACTCAGAGCTGCGAGCAGCTAGTGCTTGCTCTGCAAGACTGAGCTCCTGCGTGCGCTCCTGTAACTTCTTCTCACTATCTGCTGCTCTTGCCCTTAGCTCATCTCTCTCATGCTCAAACTTTTGCTCAAGTCCTCTTGTCTGCAGATACCCAAAACACAATTTAACAAAATCTGTCGATTTTGAATCAGTATACATCACTAAGAATTATTGCTCCATAGTGAAACTAACCTCATCTGTCTTGTTCCTTTCAAATCGTGCAAATTTTTGTTCCAGTAGCTGTTTCTCTTTGGCTAGACTCTTGGCCCTCTCTTCTTGTCTACGCAAGTCCTCGGTCTTTGACCTTGTTTCATTCCGTATTTCCTTGATCTGAAAATATAAACAAACATTCATCAGCACCTGAGTGCATAGATTTACATGCAAATTGCAGTTCTAGCTATGGGCACACCAGACCAGGAAGTCCATGAAAAACAGACCCAGAGAGAAAGCATGAATGTAAACAAGTTGGAGAATCAGATGGAGCACTAAGTCAGCCTATTGCCAAAACAGTGGGAAGGAGCAGCAAACATGTATAGCGTTCTATGTAACAAAGTAGTGAACAAAACCTAAATGAAAACTGATTGATTTCCAGTTGGAACCATATACAATCAAGTAATCAGGAACAGCAGCTGGTAGGCATGCAATGTTGCATTATTGACCTGTGCTTCCAAATTGCGAATTTGTTCTTCTTTCTTGTCTCGAAAACCTGCAGGAGGCAAGTCTCTCTCCCTTCTAGAGCCACGTGGGGTTGTGGACCTTTTGGATGGAGTGTCCACATCACCAACTTCACTTGCAACATCATCACCAGCAAGGTTTCCTGATACGGATGCTGTCAATGCTGCTTTCTCAGCAAGGGCTGCCTATTTTCACAACTTCAAAGAATCAGCTGGTTGGAATCAGGTCTGCAACATGAAGAGTAAAATATTTGGATACAGATGACATTATGACAATAAACATCATGCAAATGAAAATGTAGTACCTGTAAAGCAACATCCATGTCGCCCAGCTGCTTAGCCAGTCGTTCTCGCTCTTCTGAAACCTCACACCGTGTTTGTTCCTCTGCACGGAGGGAATCCCGAAGGCCTGCCAGCTCTTCCAAAACTTGTGTTTCCCTTTTCTCTTTAGATCTGATCTCTTCTGAAAGCTGCAAGCAAGAAACCAAAATGATCTTAGCACTGAAACAAGACTTTGAGAGGTCAAAACACTTCCAAACCATTCTGAGGGAACACATATAAATCGGATAGAGTGACTAGATTGTCCAGAACTTGCCAGATCTAATTTCCTTTGTGACTCTTCAAGCAGTTTTGACATCTCCTGCACATGCTTCTCGTACACTTCAATGCCAGGAGGTTTGGCATTAGGTGTCCCGCCTGCATCAACACCATTTGCCAAATGCCCATTGGGTACATTCCGTGTTCTTGAGTAACGCCGCAACATGACATCATTGATGTGTGTTTGCAATGCCACACATATGTCCTCCCCCTGCTCACAACAAGACAATCCTATAAAGACCAACCATGTCATCATGCCAACTTCCCCCTCTTGACGCACCTATATTTTTTTGCCTACATAGCAGTAAAAGTGCAGTGAAGCCTGTAAACTGCCAATGCCCTGATCCCAATTTCCCAGCATAGAGAGAGGACCTGCTTTGTCTCAAACTGAAAGATGTGAAGAACACCAGCAACACGCATTTTGAAAAACACAGCAGTGTTACTGCTGCCAAACTGCATAATATCACGTAGCTCAGCTGAATGCAAGTATTCCTTGGGTACAGGACGGAAGAAGTGCACCTGCAACCCAAGTCCCAGGAGCAGTTAGCCGTGAGCAGACAATACACCTGATGCTAACATGAAATTTCTGTACTGATGAGTTTACAGTGAAAGAATGTTTACTAAAATAGCAGTTGCAAAAAACATACCCCACGTTTGTTAATGCCAAGGATAATTCGACCTGGCAGCAGCCCAATGGGATCCTCAATTTTGCGCACACTGAAAAACACAGAATTTCCATAGGGCAATGACCGCAGGATGCGAAGGAATTGTTGTCTTGCATCATCCTTTGACAAGTGAGCCTGCTCCAAAGAACCATCTAATATTACTCCATTGTTGCATAAAGGACATTTCACACTTGCTTTATGCACTGGTCCCTTACGTTGGATCCCTCTCGTTCACCTCGAATGTAACAGTACTTTGTAAAGGAGAACCTACCATTGCACGATACCTATTGAGAACATCAGGCTCCCAGTCCCGATTTGTTCGAGTGACTGCAACTTGTTTTGGAAGACAACCCTCCAGCAATTCTGGCCAATCCCTGCACAGAGACAAAGAGGTAAGATGCAAGTTACATGAAGTGGTTGAGCAATAACTTTGGTCACCTGAGACTCCTTCAGCAATCCACCTATCAATCAAGGAATTTCCCATACCCACAAAAGGCTAGAGCATACATGCAGGTCTCTGGATTAGGGACTGAGCCAATCTCAGCCAGGAGCTGTAGAGCTGCCAACTGTGCAGCATCATCCCTCCCAACAGGATAGTTCCCCAACATGTAGTCATGCTGTGACTGCATCCACAAGACACTAGTCAATATTAGAGCATGGCAGTCACCAATCAACTGACAGGCCTGAATCTGTGTGAAGCCCTACAATAGTTTGTCTACGCAGTTGTTTATGATGCATAGGTCAATGTTTTGCAATAAATCAGATCCAAAGGCAGTGCAGGGGAAAGGGGGGAGGCATTTTATCGCTCCTGTGTCCTGGAATCCCATCTTTCAATCTACATAAAGATACACAGACAAGAAAGCACACCTTACCTGAACATAAGAGAGCTGTACAAACATGGGCTCTGTTATGGCTTCATCAGATTCCCGGAAGAGGCGTTTCTTGAAAAGCAATTTGCATTGTAACAATTCACCCTTGTTCTTTTCTCTAGAATTTTTGAACTCTGCCACAATGTCGCCTATATACTTGTTATCATCCAGCCCTATGTGGTCTTCTGCAATGCCCAAATCACAAACCAGATGAGCTCCCTCTTCAGTGAATCAACATCACTTATAATCATTTGACTGGACACATCATAGTGAGATTCAAACAACACCATCTTATGGCACATATCATAAAGGAGATTTAAACAATACAGAAATCCACAAACAATTTGGTTCTTGTATGGCTTTAGTGCTTCCTGCTTGTACCAAACAACTTCTTGTGGAAGAAGCTTTTGGCAATAGTGCAAAGACCCTTGTTACACTAGAAAGGAAGGTAAGGAAAGCAGAGGAACCATACCAATAACAGGATCTATGGCTTTAGAGCCAGCAACTGCTTTACGGAACTCAAAGAGACTAAAGGTATTGTAGGATGACAGCTTAATGATCCCTGCCAACTCCTGCACAGAAGCCAAGTATAAATATCTTTCCTCTAACACCCAGGAGTATCCCTTCTCGTCAAAATCTAGAGACACAGTTATTAGGACTTCCTGCAGTTGCTTGAACTTTTTTCTTCTTTCAATAGTCATACTAGTTTTATGTTAAAAGTTTTCTACCTGTCATGTTCTGCAAATCTTAGCAGTGCAAATTGCATTTCCTTCAGAATTATGTCAGTTCCAAACTTGGACATAGCACAGAAATATGAAGACTTGTAGAAGCATAACAATGTTCAGAAGTAGCTTACCTCCACAGCATCAGAGACTGTGGTGGTCATGTCATAAGACACTTCCTCAAATGTCTCATCAAGAAAGAATGCTATTGTAGTCAGTTTCTTCCCGGACAAGAGAGCCTCTATCTCCTCCTGAGTAGGAATCACACGGCGTGGTCCTCCTTTCACTGACCGCTTGAGGGCATTCCAAGTGTTGAGAGCCATTGTCTGTATCTGAGAGTCTCCCATAGAGTTAGCAACCTCATGTACATACTCAGACAAATGTGCCCCAAACTCTTTCCCTGGAGGCATTGCTGATGCACAAAGGTACATCAATTCCCAGGCCTTCAGCAAGCTTGACCTGTTTCAAAACATCATCACACCACCTTGTCAATTTCTTAACATCTTCTCAGCATGGACCTCCCGAAATTTTGATGATTTTGGCAATTCATGTGACCCACCAGGAGGAAGTTACACTAAAAGTGACCCTGCTCAATTTATAGTCTGAGGTCATACACAGATTGTGGAGATCTTTGTACAGATCCCAGGAGTACCTGTGAGGGCTTCTTCCATGTTGGTCAAAATGATAGAGAATTACCAGAAGTGTTGCAGGCAGCATACATCAGCAGGTGGTGCAAGGAGTTCTTGGAGCACTTTGGTTTAGCCATGAGAGTCTAAGGGTGTCCCTAGTCACATTGTACTCATGGATATCTATGAGATTGCAGAGAAATCTCCATGACAACATTTTGAAGGTCAGATGACAAAGAGTGTGGTCACTTGCAAATCATCCTTGAATAGCAGTGATGAGCTGCCATGACTACCCACATTGTACTGATACGCAATGCAGATTTATGCCATGAACTCTTTTTTCCATTTGCATCTTGGAACCGTGACCAAGTGGACAATCATTTTCATGCCTTCACCCATGGGTCTAAAACTGACACAAACAGAAGCTGCAAACTAGCTTACCCAAACATGAAGCTGAGGAATAACACATATCCTACCTGTCCAGGTTGTTGCGTGTCTGCTTGGAGAGCTGGGCAAACAGCTCATCACGAAGCTCTGCACGTTTCAAGGTGTGCTTGTAAATCTTCAGGACCATCTCAATCTGCTCCTGAGCAGTTGGTGGAGTACATCCCAGTGCCAGATCTGCCCCTGTATACTTCAAGACAGCCTGCAAACAATGCATCAATAGAATGTTGGAGAAAACAGGACAGAGCAACAAAAGCATCCTGACCCATCAGGCTAACCTTTGAACTGCCCTAGTACTGTCAAATAGGTGTTCACCCATTACTAAACCTTGTATGCATGACATAACAGGCACTAGGAAAAATTTGAGCCACTGCCTGCTCTTGGAGCAGGTGCAAGCATGTCATTTATATAATAGAGGACAAGTACCTGAAAAAGTTTCACTGCCCGATTCATAGAGTCACTGTTCATGCGCAGCAAGGATGTTGGAATTGGCTCCTGCAAGATTCAGTGCATCTTTGAGAAAAGGAAATGGTGGGTGGCAATGACCTAAACAACAGCGGACTCACCTTGCACAAGCCCTGCGCTGATCTGATCAACCCAGCTTTATTACAATCTCTCAACAAAGCACTTTGAGGTAGTGGCATGTTGCAAAACTACAGGGTGGCTGGATCACAAAGACATCTGCAAGTGAATTTGTAACATGGATCAGTTACAAGAGAAAAGAATTACCCTCTGGAATGAAAGCATGTCTTCTAGAGTGTATTTATCTCGCCCAGAAGCAGCCATTTTTTTGCCAAAAAATGACCTCCTGCCCCCAGTTTGAATTTGCTTTATCATTCCCCTCATGAAGACCTCCACCTGCACATACCTGATTTAATCATCTTACACAGTTTCCATATGTGACTTCTCTCAGCTCCAACTTCATCATCAGATTCAACCCCACAGGCACAGAACTAGGAAATTCACATGCCTTGCAATGGAGACAGGAAGAAAAAACCTGATATTTTTCCAAAATTGGCGCACTCCCTGCCAGCTCCAGCTCCGAACCAGCCAAGTAGGGCACAGATCTGTAAACAAGAGTAAATCAACAAACAAAATGCCATCATTACAAAGAATTGAGTGTCAGAGATTTCAAACTTCTGTAAACCACAGAAAAGTCCAAGGAAGTGTTTTTTTTCTGGTGAATTATCACCAGGTTTCTACTTTCAAATATCCCTGGCTAGCAATACAAAGGAGGTTTTTCATTTAAGATTGCCTAAAAGTGACAGCAACTTTTTTTTTTGGTGGGAGGGTGTCACCACATTTATGTCTACTGGCTGCAGTTTTAAGAGTTCCTTGAAATAATGTTGCCAACTTGACAAAATCTGTCTGAATCTGCCTAGGGATGCTCGCCACCCTGATTCCATCAGCAAATTGAAAAAAAAAAAAACACTGGTCCAAGGGTAATAATTGCAGGTGCAATTTATTGAAGAATTATGCTGTACAAAACCAGTTGTAAACTTGGGTTCTCGATTCAAAAGTTCATATCCAGGGCTTTCTTCTCCACGCTGAAGGAAACTTACACTCCATTGGCAATGCTGCCTCCACCACCACCTTCATTGCTTTCTGCAAGCCCTTCCCGTGGCTGGCAACTTTCTCCAGTAAAAGAATTTCCTCGAGTTCTTAACCTCCTGCTCACATTGACCACAACCCTCTATTAGAAAGCAGTTGCACTTAGGCCATGATGCAACTGCAGATTCAGAATACTCATATTAGGGCTAGTTTAGAGCAAATCCGAAAGGCCAGAAGCTTTCCTCCAGTAAATATCAAATTCACACGAAATGGGGACAACCAATTCAGCATATTATGTCTGCATTGGTTTCATTTGATGAAAACTCCTTCCCTGACTATTTGAACCCTATATGCTCTTGCTCACTGGCGTCTTCATGAGGTTAGTTTTGTGTTTATGTGCAGAACCCCATTTGAAAAGGATAGAAAGCAGTTGTGGAATGTGGAGAAGAGAAGGAGACTTACGCCACAGCCGCATCACCGTCAATTTCATGTTCATCGCCATTCATTGCAGGTCCTAGAGTTCTTGAAAGCAAAGGCGTATCACTAGAGTTCACATGATTAGGTTTGATTCGCAAGTATTGCACAGTCACATCAGATGATGCATCCGAGGCCATTCTCGAGCTTTGCATCGAATAGCTTCCCCCCACCCCGCTGTGGTGGTGCTCTCGTGACCTAATATCCACTACAACCACTCCCGGCCAACATTCTCTTCGCAACCCATATTTCTGAACTCTTCGCCTATCCGCTAAATATTCTCATGTAGGTCACTCTGCGCATCCTAGCTCCCCCTTGCTCCTTTACTCCATCCCCCTTGGCACAGCGCCGATGATGGTTCCCCTGTAGCACTTCATGAAGAGAATCATCCGGCGACATAAACCACTAGATCCGAAATGCCAAAATCAAGCTATATTCAACAGAGGCCCAACGGCATCATGAATGATCTAGGCCTCTCTCTATGCAATGCAGCCGTCGAGACTGAGCTACGCAGTGATCGTGATATACACCTAACGGTTTCATCGCCAACGCCCCGCAACCCCCGCACAAGCTCCGTTCTTCCTCCTCCTCCTCAATCCACAAACAAAAATAAATGACCGCCAAAATCCAAAAATTCTTCCCACAAACACAAACGGGTTGCATGCCCTAATCCCATTTCTTCCACCCCTCCTCCTTCTTTCTCCCCACCACAGCCACCCTCTTCCACAAATCCACAACTGCTCTACATCCCACAACTCACAAAACTCCCCCTTCCCCCCCCAAAAAAAATGGGGGTCTAAGATCACCACCGTCACCGCTCTCGTCACGAATCCTTTCCTCTACTTCAAAATGTCGACCCCCACTATAGGTACTTCTTCCCGGCAATCCAAACCAAAAGCCCAAAGCAAGCCAAGCAACGCACAGCAAAGCAAAGGTGGCTGCTGCGCACACGAGGAAAGGAAAGAGACACAACAGGCGATACAAAAGAAGCCAAGCCCCCTTTTGTCGCAACGCACGGAAATAGCGCAACCAAGGAAAAACAAGCAATGCAACGCAGCGCAAGGGAAAACAGCGAGCCACAGCACGAGAAGCCGAAGAAGGCAGTTAATAATATTTGAAATCCCGGGACGGACGTTTTGAGGAGCGGGGCCCCGGGGAGGGATAGGGAGGACGTTTTCTGGTTTAGCTTTCCTGCGGTAAAGGGTGGATTAGGGCCGATGGTTGCATTTTTGTTTATGCCTGTTTATTGGGGTAAGTACTGGGCTGGCCAATAATGTGCGTTTCCTTTTTCTTTTCCTTCCGTATGGTTGCTCCACGTCATGTTTTTTTTTTCGTTTGTGGGCACTATCTTCTAGGTACCCGTTTTCTTTTGTTTTCCATAGTAAGGTCATGTTATGGACGTCATGGGGGTGGGATGACCTCAAGGGAACTTCTTTTTTGTTTTTTTTTTTCCCCTTTCCCTTCTCAAGGGACTTTGACTAGGCAATATCCAGCAGTTAAGTATCCTCACCATACTTTTTTTGGTTTTCCTATCCTCCTGTCCTCGCATCTAGTGGAGTTTTTCATTGAAAAACACCCAAATTTTTTGTCTGATTTATGACAACCCAATTTGTCATACAATTATTGTTGGTTCATGATCATAAACTATGTAGCTGTCTCTCAGTATTTTACATTGATTAATATTCTTAAGATGTTTTTTTGGGTCCATAAAATGGGCTTCTAATTTGAAACCCCAGCCTTACACAGAAAATGAAGTGCCACATGATTCAATGTTCAGGGATAATTCCATTTCAGCACAGCGTTCTTGAAATAAGCACCCTTCCAAGCCCAGGGGTGCTTATTTCACCAAAGCCCCTCTCAAGGGTGTTACCCGACATGAAGCACCCTGATAGAAAAGTTTTATTTTCACTCTATCAGATATCACAGAAAATAAGTGAAAAAAAAGAGGCCGGGTGTTTCAAAAATGAAACACCGCTCCTGCAGGCATTTTATTTTTTGAAATGCACAAGGTGCTAAATGCCCCACCCTTATGCAGAGGAGAAATTTCCTTTGAAATAATGGTGCCCTGCAAAAACACAAGGAAATTTCAGTCAGTGGAGCTAATAACACATTCAACCTAAAGATAGTGTGAAGCTAATAACACAAGTGATTGGACAAGTAGCAATTGTGGACACAAAGTGGTCACAGGTTTATCATTATCTTAGGCAATGTTAAACATTATCAATTATGATGGGCATTCCAGTTATTGTGCGTGTCACAAAACCATCATGTGAGCCAACCAACAGGACGGAAACTGGAGGAAGCTTGGCCAACTGGATTGTAATTTGTCATTGTGGTTAGAAAGTGACCACCTCCGTCATCCATGAAAGAAGCAATCAACCTGACAAGAAGTGTGAACAGTGCAGAACCACTCCACCATCTTGAATGGTCAAATTATGAAATCTTTTTTTAAAATTCAAGGACATGGAGGTTCAGGATTTTACTCTAGTTTTTTTGCCTTGTCTTTATTACAATGTTTATTTTTTAGAATCTTTCAAAGGCTTTTTGCTCAATACATGATTTGCCTAGACTTTTGATTAGTTGGAGTGAACATGTAGGTGAAATCATCTATCTGTGAAGCAAGGTAGTTTGTATTGATGAGATCCACCAAACCAGGATGCTTCAGATCGCGTTCTTGGTCTCTTTGGAAAGCTCTCAAGGAGGAGGGCTGCATCAGCTTGGTTCCATGTTATTTGGATTTGCAGTGCAAAAGTTCTCAAATATTGAATGATTTCTTCGAATCATAGCTGAAAATTTTGGAGGAATTGGGATGCGCCTTTGGTGTTGTTGAAAAGATCTTGATGAGCAGGATTTAATGGAATTTGTTTGGTAAGATTTGGATTCAGAATGTGAGAGATATTGATTTTAAAGTGATTTCTGCTGCTGAAAATTCAAATAAACTCCAAAAAACCAGGTTTTGGAAGGAAAAATCAGTTGAGGACGTGCTACTGCTTGAATGTTTATCACTCAATTCAAGTAGAAGGAATTGTGATGTGCATTTGATGTTATTGGAAAGATCTTGATGATTCAAATTTAATGGAATTAATGTTGTGTGATTTGGACTTAGGATGTGAGAAATATGAAATTTTCAGTGATTTTTGTCACTGAAAATTCAAATAACTTTTATAAAACCAAGTTTTTGGAAGGAAAAATCAGATGAGAATGTGATAACAATTGAAGGCTTACCATTCAATTTAAGCATGATTTCATTTCAAAATAATGTCATATGTAGTGTCCACCCTACATTCTATCAAGTTCACACTTGGGCCAACAGCACAGGCCACACTAGTCTATCTATGAAACAAGGTGGTTTGTTTGTTTTGTTTTGTACCAATGAGATCCACCAAACTGCAATGCTTCAGATTGTGATCTTGATCTCTTGGAAAGCTCCCAAGGAGAATGGGTGCATTGGCTTGGTTTCATGGCATTTGAACTTGCAATGTACAAGTTCTTGAATATTGAATGACATCTTCACTGAAAATTAAATTAAATTGTAGCTGAGAATTTCAAAGGAATTGGAATGTGCCTAAGGTGTTCTTGGAAAGATCTTGGTGAGCAGGATTGAATGGAATTTATTTGGTAAGATTTGGATTCAGAATGTGGTAGATATTGATTTTTAAGTGATTTCTGCCGCTGGAAATTCAAATAAATTCCCAAAAAACCAGGTTTTGGAAGGAAAAATCAGTTGAGGCAGTGGTAACACTTGGGCCAACTGCACAGGCCGCACACTAGTACCCTTTGAAATGAAGAGCCACTCAGTCAGGTTAAGTTGGCAAACTAGGTGTTTTCTTTTGTTGGCTCTGCTCTTACTGGAGAGAGTACACATTGGACATAAATTTTTGGTTGCAACTTCAGTCAATGTGTGAGTGACATCTGAAGTATTATGTGTGCATATGATGGATGGGCATGTTCCATAAAAAATACATACATCTAGATGAGACGTTCTAGATCCGGTAATGAAAGTTTTGAGTTCAAGTTTTGAACCTGCCACAAAAGGGCAGAGTCATTATGCCATAGCCATTTTTTCCCTTGTGAAATTTTTACCATAAGTGAAAATAAAAATTTGAAAATGAAGTGATTTCAGAAGGCTTCAACCACTAGAAGTGAGAAATTTTGTAAAAATTGCAAGGCTTTTTACTTGATTTTGAATGTGTAGCCATAAATATTAAAGGTTGAAATTTTTATTTTATTTTTCACACTTGATTTATATCCAAATTTGGCTAAATCTTCATAGAGATGATCACCTTTTTTTCTACATCTTCCTATGGATGATGGTCACCAAAAAAATTCTTAAAATAATATTGTTATGCCACGAGTTGCTTGTTTCCCATCAACATTATATGTGCCTATAATTGTTACTGCAGTCAGTACAGGAGTACTATTGCAATCTTTTCCCCAGTCTGACCTTTGTCCTGTTTTTTTTCACCTTACCATGTTTTGCAACCATGACCTCCCATGTTACGGGTACCAAGGGGCAGAGGGTCTCATAGTATGCTACATACCCCGTAGCACCTGTAACAATGCCCAACACATGTCCTGAAATACCAAGGTGAAAAAAAATAGAGCAAAGGCCAGACTGGGGGAAAAAGAATTGCAATTGTATTCTTGTACTGAGTGCATTAACAAGTGTAGGCATATGTTATGTTAGGGGTTTATTTCATAGTGATTTTATGCTTTAATGAACTTCATATTGTTAGTCTATGGTTTTTTTCAATTTTGTGATGTAAGCTGATTTAGTGACTGACCATCCATAAGGCAATTTAGCCCAATCTGGCTATATAAAATATGAAAGTAAAAATGTTATGTATCCTTCTACATTTTTGGCTACCTACTAAACATAATATAGAAACTGGTGATTTTTCAATTAATTTTTTTTAATTTAATTTTGGTTTGTAATAAACCCCAAAAACTCATTTTCAGCCCAAAAGACAACTAATTGTTTTTTTTTAATGTATAAAAAATGAAACTCCTAAATGCATAGTTAGTCCTTGGCAAGGTCTTTGAGTCCGGCACCTGACTGTTTCCTGCTCCACCCCTGCATACTAGATTAAAAAAGGCTACATGCATGCAAAGGCTACATGCATGCAAAGGCTGCAAGAATGTATGCCTCCAAACCAATCCAAACTTCATAAGAAGAAACCACCCAAGAAAGGGAGAGAAAAAGAATCAAAGGGGAAGGACCAAAGTACAGGCAAGCAAACAGCCCCAAAGAGGCATGCCACACACAGATAAGGGAAGCACTAAGTACCAAAACCTCCACGCCTCGTATGAAGTATGTATGTATGTATTCATCTGGAACATGAGTGACCATATGAAACTAAGGAGATGGTGGAGCATTTGGGCAGTGGCTAACCAGTTAGTGGTCTTCATGGCAACCAGCAAGGATTGTGAGTGTATTTATAAGGGTTCATTTTCTCTACTTTGCACACCCCCCAAAAAAAAAGCAAGAAAACTGTGGGTTTATAAATTGCCAATGGAAATCTTTAAAAGTTGTATTGTGCAAGCACCCATAGACATGAACTGAAGTGACTGAAATTCCTACTAGGTATACATGGGTCTAACATAATCAATGACAAAAAAAGCCCAAAATAAGTTTGTCAGGAACACAGTCTGTCCAAAACTGTGTGACAAACAGGAAGAAGAATTCTGCAGTTGTAGTGGGTGGGTTTGTTGGTTGTGGCAGCTAGAAAAAAGCAGAAAATATCGTTTAGCTTTATTTTAATTCAACTCATATGCTAATCCTTACTTGATTATAACAAGACTGGAAAACCAAATCCATTTGACTGGCACAAGAGGAACATTTTAACAAATATTCAACGGAAAATGGAAAAGACTTAGAACACAATTTGGCCAAGTCCTTGACATGAACTTCTTGTAGAGGAATCATGAATGATAAAGATCACAATGACAGAAACGGTGATCACAACAGACCAAGTGAATAAATTACTGCAGACAAATGAGTGTCAGGAAATAACCCAGCTTCAAAGTACTTTCCAACTGACAGACTGATCCAACATAGAGACAAGCTGTTAGACTCTCATACAGGTAGCTTACATACCTACCATACTACCTATCCAGTTTGCAGCACAAAAATTACACAAAAATCAACACATAATTTGTCCTGCCACTGGCTGATGAATTGTTGGGTTTGCGGAATTTTGAGTTGCCTTTTTCAAATGCATATAGGTGAAGAAGATAGGGGGATCTTATTGCTTTTGAAGTTCAAGGTTTTCATTTTGGTGGAAATTTGAAGAGTCATACCTTACAAAGGTTGCTTTACTGTTTAGCCAGTTGACTGTGTCTTTTCTCTCTCTTTCACACAGTTTCATAAGACGCAGAGACACTGATCATTTGTACTTTATCCCTTTGTCTAAATGTTGGGTCTTCCTTACTTTCAAGTCCCCATACCCAGACACTATCACTCTGGCTTCACAAACTACTCTGCTTTTGGGGGTCATTAGAAAATCTTATTCAATTCCCTGATATTATTACTCTCAGCTTCACTGGTCAAGATCCAAGGATATATGTCAGGTTCTTGTTGCATGTATAATTTTATTTTCCTGTCTTTGTGGTAGGGTACTCTTGTTCTTGTTGAAGATTTTAATTGTGGGGCACTGGAAAGTATAGCAACCTATGGTGGCTAATTTATGAAGTCACAAAGAGTTAGGGCTAGATGTCATTGTTGTCATTATTTACCTGAGGTAGTATGAAAAGATGGGAGTATAAACCATATAGTGCATAACACTCATGATAGTAGTATGATAGAGTACTTTCATTCAGTAGATTCTCCTTCAAACAATACCCAGGATTTAACATAGAAAGATACTGTACAGTGTGTAGGAAAAAACAAGAAGTGACTCCATCAATTCAATCTTTTGTTCGAATGCGACAGCTGCCTGCATGTTTGGTTGAAACCCTGGAACCAAGCAAATCACAAAGGGTAGCACCTGAGTGGGTCTCCCAAAGCAAATGACCTCAACAGTTCCAGGTTTTGATAGTCTTCTCCACCAATCTAGTAGCACATGACACACAATTACATGAATTTATCTGCCATGTCAGATACCACACCTCAAGGGAAACTTGACATTGATCACAAGTTGTGTGTGAGTTTGGGGCAAAGTATCCCCAGAACTGACCATCCAAGTAATTTTGAAGAACGGAATTACGGGAAGGGATAAGCTGACACAGTTTTTATTTCCTACTAGAATCTGTTCTTCAAAGGAAGCTGTGATTTTTTTGTGAAGCTTTGCATCCTAGCAACAAAAGAGAGGTATTCGTACAAAGGGTTTTTTTCTTGAAAAAATGGGCAAATGTCTCCAGATTATGAGGAAAAATGGGCCCATTTCACCATATTTAGACAATAGGTCCAACATGTAGTAGGATTTCTAAACTTTTCTACATTTCTATTTAACCTGGAGCCAATTTTGGGTAAGCCCACTTTCCAATGGTCGCCACCCAACATTGCTTGCAAGTGGTTCAGTTCAAGGATCTACCTCCAATCACCATGACAAATGGGTGACGGCCCACAGTAGGAAACCGAGTAGCTAGATGAAAGAGACTCCAGCCTCCAGGTCAAACTGATGCCATATATTTAACTATGCTCATGTCAGTGATTCACCCCAAGTGTGTGAAAGATATTACCAAATGATTGAGCTTAAGATACCTGATCAGTTGCTACATGGACGAATGCTTGCCAGCAATCCCATGTGTTAGCTTCAGCTCTGGCAGAGATTGTAATTAGGCAAGGGAAAGAACATGAAACAAAACCTGTAGGAACACTAGCTGTAGATAGTGTACAAAATTGCATAACAGAATTGTCTCTGTTGAACGTTTCATGGAAAACAGGAAAATGATACTTTTGCATCTTGGTTTGTCTTCTATTGCATGGAGGGCTGTCTGTCTACTAATCTTGATAAAGTCTCTCTCCCACTGAAGGAATTCCGGTCCAACAAATTATTAATTCAAGGCAGTTTTTTTTATGAGGGACAAGTCCAAAAGCAATCCAATCCAGCCTTTTTTCTATTGGCAAAATTTTGCCAAAAAGTGAATTACAAATTATAAATTCAAAACTAATTGATTTTGAAGGTGTTCAATCACCAGAAGTGAGAAAAAAGTTAGTAAAAATCAACAGATTTTTAGACTTGATTTTCACTGTGTACCCAAAATATATATACATTAGAAGAGAAATAGCTTTATCACACAAAAAGTTGCAGCTCATGACACTTGTGTGAGGTAAACTGTGTGGTTTCAGCCATTACAATGTACAAATTGTGACGTTTATTGTGGCACGTAGGACACAGAAATTGCAATTTGACCTAGAAGGATGATTAAAGATTTATACTTCATATCCAGTTTATAGCCAGATTTGGCTAAATCTACCTAGAGATGATTGTCACTTTCTCTGCATCTTCTTATGGATGATAGCTACAAACAAAAATTCCTTCAAAACAACACGGATCTACTCTAAAGAAAAGAACTTTGGCACACAAAGATATGTGGGAAACAGAAGCAGCCTTCATCAGTGGTGTTCAATGAATAAGTATAATGAGCTAACATGGCCTTCAATTCCCACATTTACTTAAAATCGTAGCATTTTGAAGACCCAACTATTGGGTGTATTATTCATCCGCATCCACCATCATCTTCATCATCTCTTTGTGAACTATGGGATCTCACTCATTGTCAAGAAAGGCTTCAATTTTTAGCTGTAAAAGCATACCTATTATTGCAATTCATCATCTTCTGTCAGCAGTCACTACTGCCTCCTGGAGTCAAACTAATGAAGCCAGCTTACTTAGCTTATGATAACACCTGTATCATGTTGAAGCAGCCATATTTATGCCAACAAAATGCTTGTATTTTGGCAAACTAATGTGCATTACAGTAAACTAGAACACTTGAAAACGATTGGTCATTTTGGCAGGGACAACAGTACCATTCTTTCAGAAAGGCTTTGACAGCACTGAAGCCGATGCCCTCACTATGCCAGGCTTCATTGAAGTGCAGAGAGAGGCAAAGAGGGGATTCATGCAGGAGACTGATAAATGATTTTTTTTGGGTTACTTTTTGTGATTTAGCCAAAGTGACGATCATCCATAGGAAGATTTAGCCAAAATTTGGTTACAAGCTAAATATGAAAGTAAATTTTTTAATCTTTTTATTATTTTTTGGTTAACTGCATGAACCATGTGTAGAAATCTGAAATTTTTCCTTAAATTTTTGTCGAATTCAGGCTATTGAAATCCTAAAAAAGCTCTTGATTTTTGCACTTTTAGTTCTTAATTTCACTTTTTGGCTATACATTGCCAGCAAAAAAAGAAAAAAAGGCTAAGACTGATCCATACAGGGTAGTAATCAGACTCATCATTCAACTAATGAAACCAATGGGTTCAGATATGCATCTCAAGGGATTGAAGAGTACATAGTACATACATCATGTGGAGTTGAAATACCATGTAGAAATGGCCATCAGCTGTTCAAGTGTCAGGCAGGTTTTACTCCTGTCTACTGAGGCTTTTACAAAGGAGGTACTTGTCTCCAAAAGACAAAAACCAAGGAGTAATGGCTGTATCTAGGACAATCAATCAAACATGGGATGATCAATCACACCAGACACCGCTTTGATCAATATGTCAATGAAAGGACCGAAAAGCAAGGACACAGGATTTTTGGTCTTGGTCATGGTTGTGGAGCAGAGTGTGTGTGTGTGTGTACTTTTTTTTGTCAATTTTGTGATGTCACCAAAGTCCAGATCATTCTAAGGAAGATTTCACCAAACATTTCCACTACAAAAATATGAAAGTAAAAATGTTTAAACATCTTTCAATATTTTTGGCCAACCATGTGTAAAAATCTTGCAATTTTTCTTAAATTTTGGTATAATTTTTGCTACTGCAAATATGAAAAAAAAAACTTGATTTTGACACTTCAAATTGTCAATTTCTCTTTTTAGCTATATGTAGACAGCAAAAAAAAAAAAGGGTTGGCACTACCCCTAAGTTCAATTGTAAACCCAACGGCCACCAGGTTCAATATTTAACTTAGTGACCACCCAGTTGGATTCCATCCAGCGGCCACCAACTTCAACTTAAACCTGACGACCATCACGTCAGCTTCTCTACCTAGCAGCAACCAAGGTGGATTTCAAGCTGGTGAAGTAAAACTCGACAGCCCCTGAGTTCACTACTCAACCTAGCGACCACTGACAGTTGTTGGATTGAATCTTGGTGGCTGCCAAATCGAAGCTAAACCTAAGGGCTGGCGACTTAACCCAGTGGCCCCCAGGTTAGCTTCAAGTCTAGTGACCCCCACATTGTTATTCATCCTATTGCTTTTAGTTCTATAAAACTAACGAAATTTTAATTGATTGATTCACCAAAGCCCATGCTTGCCCAGTAGTGATCCAAAAAGTTGTTCGAAAGTTCCTTGGAAGTGATTTGAGACCCAAGAAGCTGGTGAATGTTATTTTTCTAGTATTGGTTTTTGGTCATTAAGATCATTTAGACCTAGCATTTAAGACCACATCCATTTTTCCTCTCGAATCCCCATCTCTTGCTCTCTATGAGAGACCCTAAATACCCTCCATCGAGCTTTGTTCACCATTGTTCCCAAACACCACCGGAGCTTCCACTTGGCCATGGCAGGCCCCTATCTCATGTTGTCCATAGAATGACATCAAACATTTTCCTTAGCTTTCATCATCAATTGTGGTCGCCATGTGGTCTACAAAACAATCTAATGTTATACATGAATTCTTCACTCGCACAAAGGTTTGAAATTTGGCTAAAAATAGAACGTTCATGGTCTTTGGTTTTCTACTCACAAATATTGAGATTTGGGGTGCAATGGAACCACAACAAGGCTTCAAACACTTCTTGCATCAAAAAATTAAACAATTTGTGATAAGGTTCATGGCCAATTCACAACCATACATTTAACGCAAACCAACACAGCAAGTAATGACAAGTTGCAATTTTCTAGCAAACTTGAATATGTGATTTATTTATTTTTTAAATTGTTGTTTATTTCAAACTCCATCCACAAGCAAGATCTTATTTGCTTGATGATGCCTAAGACAAATAGATTTCTTAATTCCATGCTTGCAAGAAAGCTATTCAAGGTTACATTAATCCCTTGTTGTGTCACTTTTATATTTTTGCAAAACCTTTTTTTTCATGGTTTTCGACGTTCAACACAAATTTTGATTGATGCATACTCAACATTGAGGTTTCCATTCGCCTTCACTTATTATTGATCAAAACTAAGGATTTAAAGTTGAAAACAATTTCCAATTATAGCTCACAATGCAATGTATGTTATAAAGTTCTTTCCCAATTCTCCTTATACATATTAATGTCAAATTTAAATTTAGCCCAAATTCCAATTTTCAATAGTTTTCTTAAAAATTTAAGGTACATAACCAAAGTGGCAAATGATTTGTCAAATTCTAAAGTTTACCAAGTTGTTGTGGATGTTGTAGGTATCCCAGAGATTTTGCCAAACTTACCATTTGTTGCTTCGAAAGAAAGGGATTGAATTCAAACTTCGAAGGAAATTGTGCAATCTCCTCCTTTTAAACAATTTCGAAAGCATGATATCAAGTGGATTCCTCATGTCACAACCAAGCATGGCCTCTATAACCATACTGAAATTGTAGTCGTTCCATGGGATTGGCTCAAGGATTTTGTCCAAAAGGAATAGAATAATCTTGAATTTCCTTGCAAATTTACAAGGACAAAGGAACACAACATTTGTAATCCCCCAAACATTGACAAACCCTATAACAAATTTTGTAGCACTTGTTTACAAGTGCCATTTTATTTATAAGGTTATCTTTCTTCAAAGCAATGCATTTGGTTTCATATTTGTTTGTTGTCGTTCATTGTCACCTTCACAACTAAATTTTGAAATGTTCCATTTATGAAAAAGTATGTTTTCTAAGTCCCAAGTTAAAATGACCTCAATCATAGTTGGGTATAGAGCATATTCACACCATTATGTAAAAGTTAGCAATTCTAACAAATGTTTTCTAAGATGTTAGTTGCCAAATTCTACCATCCATTTTCTAATCTCTCCACCCTAAACTTCTTTCAATGTCTATTATACCTCACACCTTTTCATAATCTAACATGGTTTTTTAGTTTTTTCTTGTCTTGCAATCTTCATTTGTTGTTTCCAAATTGAGGCATTTTGTGCATTTTCTACCCTAGACCTTAATTTCATATGGGTTCTGATGTCCTACACCATTTCATGTTTTATTGATTACTAATTTGATTCACCAATGCAACTTGTGGAAATTATTTACATACAATTAATTGTGACATTTCTTTCTATTCTTGCCATCTATAGGTCATTCAAAGCCATTGTATTTGATTTGCAAATATTCTTACAACTTTGGACCAGAAGATAAAACCAACGTTATGCTTGAGGACATGCAAAAGCTTATCTTGTTTATAAAACAAAAAAGCAGGTAGAGGAAAGGGAATGACACAACCACCAAAAAGAAAGGAATTTTTTTTTTGAAAAGTTTTCAAAATCGAACCAAGAATCACAACCCAAATCTTGAATTGGGAAAGTAATGTCAGGTATGTCCATCAAATGTGGTTGTCAAAGAACATTCATTACCAAACAATCATATCTAAACCAAAATCTTTGTCAATTGATATACCTAAATGGAAAAGATAAGAACAAATAAGGCCAAGTATGTTAGGAGAAATATCTACTTGGATATTGCCATGCCTTGGGATCTCAATTGTCAAATGGTATGAAGGCTTACTTGATGGGACTTATAAGATAAGGCATCTTTCCTACTCAAGTAATGGCTCACATAAGGCCTATGTCAAGGAGAAGGCATTGAACAACTAGCTTGTGACACATGACACTTTTGTGTTCCCATTGGATGAAAGAAATTTAGTAAAGAAGAAAATTGATGAATTATGGCAAAAACACCCCAACAATCCCATTAATGTCAAAATGTGGGTTCTGGAAAGCCCTAATTCAATATTTTATTATGTCCAACATGCCCCAAGTTGGACCTAAATTTATCAAATTAGGCTGACACACTATTCACATTCGGAATTCAAACTCCATGGCAATTTGAAATGATGGAAAAAGACATCAAAGTTTAATCTCATTAGATGCAACCTTTGGCACCAATTAAAATAGGGTATGCCTTCTTTTTTTGTTGAATGAAGTGTAATGACAATATCATTATTTAAGAATGCAACACCTAATACTTGTTCCATGTTTTTTACAATAGCCTTTGTATACCTTGATGGTGTTTAATGAATAATAGAATGGCATACCATTTGCTTTCATTGTCATTAGAAAAAGTCAAAAAAGTGACCTACACTTGAATTCTCCAAGCATTATCAAAACACGTATTAAATAATTAAATGCTCAATGTTAACATTGTGGACAATGCGCAAGCTTAAATCAATGTTTTAAGGTAGAAAATACCTTAATTTGATGTAATCCTAACGTTAAAAATCATTTTTTTATGCAATTCTAGATTAAAACATTATTATTATTCCTATTTAGTTAGTAAAATGTAATAAAATCGAAACTTCCCTCTATAGAGAACAATTGTCCTTAAAGCCAAAACATTTTTATGCATGTGGCATGTTTGCAAAGTATGGGCTTATAATGCAATCAAGAAAATTGTCAATGTGGAGGAGCAATCAAGAGTTTTATCTACTTTTGGAAACGTCATGTATTCACGATATTGTTTGCTTGATGTAGAACATGTCTTATGGGCAACAATTTGAGTTGTTGGCAACCAATTACCCTGATTCACCCCCCCTTCATCACATACCTAAAAGAACACTAGTTGCATAAAGCAAGGATGTGGTGCATAAAAAATCAAAACATACCCCATGTAGGGTAAAACACAAATGCAACTATGAAATCATTTTACAACAACATGAAGCAAATTTTGTATTCTTCCTAGGAAGGTTTTACAAGATGCATGATGGATTAATTCATCTACCATCTTATTGGTGATATTCTAACTTATTATTGGTACAAGGTGCAATGCAAAAAAATTTGAGTATGTGAAAGGTAATACACAACAAGGCATTGTTACCAGTGCTCTCTTGCAAGCTCGTGATATTCCAAAATATGAATGTCATGTTATACCCATATGGGGAGGACATTTCATTTGTGGCATCCACCAATGACCTAGGAAAAATGTGGATTGTACGCATCCGACTTCAAAATGGCCGCAATGTGATAATCTACTTACAACACAAGGCATTGTTTGCAAGCATGTCATGAAAGTTTTCAAAATGTTTCATCCAAAGGTAAAAACATAATCAAAGGAGCCACCCAAATGAGTGGACATTCCTTAAATCTACATTTTTGTATGTTGAAAAATCACAAGTGCAGCATAACAATTTGGATAGTCACATTTTTTTGGGAATATTTTCCATTAATTACAAAGTTTACATGCTTAAATTTGACACAAATAAAAAATGATTTTGCATGTTCAAAACACTCAAACCTTGAAAATGTATAGTCCCTATTTTTTCTATCAAATGTGCACCATTCCTTCTGAAAATTGAAAAGGATATTAACATTGATGATTAGAAAGCCAAAGGGATTTGAATTGATGAAAATTATTTTTATAACCCATTTGAACACATTTGGCTCAAATGTGATTTTGACCTTAAAAATTATGGATTTTGAAAATGTGCCTTTAATAAAAATTGTTCATATTTATGTGATAGAAGGCATGAATGTATAATATACATGATATAACATCAATTTGTAATCAAAATATATTTATATCTAAAATATAATGTTAAATGGGGTACCTGAAATACAAAATTTTAAGTTATAAACCAAAACAAAAATGACACGGGTCATGTTTAGTTCTTGGAAAAGGATTTCTACCTTGGCACCCCTAGTTCCTTTGACCATGTTTTCACCCTTAAACATTACCAATGGTTCAATTGTTAAAAATACTACTACCTTGCACGAGGTCGCATGAAATGTTACACTTCTCAAACACAACAATCCTAAGTGTGAACTTGGGATGATGATACCTCTCATGAACCAATTAAACAAAAAACAAACCTAGAACTCAAAAACATCCAAACTCCAATACACTTGCAGGTACAATGCACATCGACAATTTGTTCACACTTGGTAGCTTAAGGATGCAACACGTGGCATCATTTGGATTTTTCAAAATATTTTCCAAACAATTTTTTGTCTTCAACCATATGATTAAAACAATTAAATTATGCCACGTGGTGGCTTAAAATTATGCCACATGACAACTTAAGATTGCCTTATAATCATCTAAGGTTAATTTAAGGTTGGACCACTTATGATAGGCCCCATGATACCTAGGCTAGGCCACCTAACCATAGGTTTAGCCTAGCTAAGTACTTATGGTACCTAACTTAGTTTAAGGTTAGGCCACTTATAATAGACCATGTGGCACCTAAGTTCAATTTATACCACCTAGCCATAGGTTTAGCCTAAGTAGGTAGGTATTTAAGTTTACGTCTAAAACTTTTACAACAAAATCTTATTTTATTTTAAGTTTAACCTTTTGAGCGGAGCCTATGTGATTAGTTCTTCCCATATGGTAATTGAAAAAATTGAATGTGTTTACTACACCAAACAAACCTACTTATATAGTTTGTAAACTTAAAAAGGATGAAAAATAATATGGGATAAAATTTTAGTTGTAGCCTAATTGCATAATTATAACCTAGTTGCAATTATTCCCTAGTACATACTATTACATAGCCTACCTACTAGATAGCATACGTTTTTACTAAGTCCCTATTTAAATAGTATTTATTTTAAGTATGTATTTAAATAACCTTTAGATAATTATTTATTTTAAATACCTATTTAGATAGCCTCTAAATAATTATTTAAATAACATATTAGGTAGCTAGTAGGTATGCATGTACACCACTACATAACATGTCCTTAATCCACTGAACATTCCATTCAAATTCCACTCAAATTGGGCCAACTCCACTAAGGTGAATTGTTGAGATTTTTGGCGAAAGTCTAGTGAACTTGAATGCCTAGGAAATACCCCACTAAGATTCCACCATGCACCAATTCATTCCATTGAACTCCACTCTTGTCCACTTGGGACACCAAATATTCATTGTTTATAACAAAATTAATCCTATAAAAATATGTGTGGTGGAATCTAGTGAAGTTTGGTGGAATGGGACTTGTCCCATTCCACCATATTGATTATAGTGAAACCTATTAGATTGGTCTAATGTATTGGATTGGTGGAATTGTTGGCCTAGTGGAATTATTGGTTTAGTGTATTGGCTTAGTGGAATTGTTGGCCTAATGGTGTTGTTGGTCTAATGGATTGGTTTAGTGGAATTGTTGGCCTAGTGGCATTGTTGGTTTAATGAATTGGCTTGGTGGAATTGTTGGTCTACTGGATTGGTTGGGTGGAATTGTTTGCCTTATATTATAATTGTTGATCCAATGAAACTTTTAGTCTAATGCATTGGTCCATTGTGTTGAACTTCAATAGTTCATGAAAGTTAAGTGATGCAATAGTGATGTCTAATGTCCTTAAGGATTAACTGTGTTCCATGAATGGTTACACTTCAAGGGATGTGATTATTCATATCTTATGAACTTTAAGGGATATACTACTACTTTTTGAAACCTCAAGTTATGAATATTTTTCCCCTTGTAAGCAAGCACTAGTTCATCATTTTGTGATAAAAAAAAATGATATTATCTTTCATCCAAACCTTGCAAAACCTACATAGGAAGGAAGGTCTATTGTAAATAAGGTTGTCAGGCCATTGACAATCAAAATGTGCTTCCATTGCAAGTTTTTCATATTCATCCCCAAAATACAAAGCCACAAATGTTTTTTTTTTTTTTTTTGCATGTTACACTTGTATATTCTAGTCTTGTGGGATGGACCTCTAAACCTAGATACGAGAACAACACAATAGAAAATATAACAATAAAACCCAAATCAATCATCCATAACAAATGGCAAAAAAATTATTGCACATAAGATTCTACAAGTATTCTACAAAAATAAAGAGATTGCAAACATTGACAAAAGGAATAAAATATCAACAAAAAATTACAAAATTGTCATCAATTGAAGCAATAAAAAAACCTTTTGAAATTTGTTCATTGTGAATGGGAAAACAAGTACAATGTATTTATCTACATCCAATTCTTTACAACTAATTTGCAATTATGTGATATCCAACATATTGCAAGCTACCTATGAGCAAAATGCAATCAACCATAGCACATGGCAAAACAATTATTGCAAGCATGATTCTACAAATGTTCTGTAAATGTAAAGTAACTGGAAACAATGACAAAAGGAATAAGAGATCAAAAAATAATTCCAAAATCGCCCTCACTTGAGGCAATACAAAAACCTCTTGGAAATTTGTTCATTGTGAATAAGAAAACAAATACAATGTAACTATCTACTTCCAATTATTTACAACTAATATGCAATTTTGTGATATTTAACACATGGGTAATTGTAAGCTAGAGTGGACCAAAAATGGCATTTGAAGATTCCATAAAAGTACATTTTCTTAATGTATTTTGATTATAACAAATGTGACATTGTTATCCATGTCTAAACCACATTGATTTAAAAATTGACCTAGGGCCATTGTTTTGCTTATATATAGAATCATTGTTCATGAATTGTTTTCAAAAAAATGCTTTATTATCATGTCAAAATGGATTTTACAAAATTAGTGCATTTTGTGACTTTCAAAAGTCCATTAAATACATTTAATGTTATGAAACAACATGGAAACTTCCATTTACAGTTCATCAACATGTCATTGAATTTTGAGAAAAATATAAATGTTGTTCATTGAGGATTTTTCTATTTAGTGAATCCATATGCATAATTTTGCAAGACAATTTCATTTCTAAATTTATAGATGAAAAAGTCCCCCAAAAAGAAAATAATAATAATAAATAAATAAAATAAAAATTATATATATATCCTTTAATAACTATTTTTATTCAATGTATTGAAATTGGGTCTTTTTTTAGTATATGTGTGCACAAATTTATTATCTAGGCATTTGAATTTGAAGGGTTGCAAAAAAACTACCTTCGTACAAGATTTTATGGACAATGTAGCTTGCAATTATTTACATTGCAACATATAATTTGCAACCCATAGTTTTCTATGACAAGCTACCTAAGAGTAAATTTGCTTCCAATGGTTGATTATGTTTGATGTGCCTTGTTTTTTTGAAGGGCCCAAAACATGGAAGAAGAAGTTGACAAAACATTAGAGAGAACTAGAAAAAATGAATTCTATAGCATATTAAAGTTGTTTTGTTTGGGTGATTTGATGTTAGTTGTTATGTTTTTATGGATTGATTTTGGAGTTAGAAAATTGCAAGAACATATGAAAAAGACAAGCAAAAGAGAATATGCACACATAAATCAACAAGTAACAACACACCAACATAAAAAGAATGGTAGAAAAGGAAGGTGAAAAAAAGAAGTGAAGAACATGCCCTTGTTACCCATCCTAGAGGTGCATTAGAAATAATGTCAATATGTTTTTTTGCCCATGCAATTGGATGATATAAGGATCCTCTTGTGCATGTATGAGCAACATTTCCTCAAACAAATGGCCTTGATTGATGACCCCTACCAATGGCATCATGTGTGCTTTGTGTTCATTTATGATTTTTTCATCCTCCTTTATGTTGTGTATCATTGATGTTAATAGTGGGAGCAAGAAAACTTTGATATTAGTGATGTTGCTAAGTGTAAAGGAGGAGAACTTTTTGGTCAAATTACCATTGAATTCACATGGAGGTTCTCCTTGCAACAACTCCATTGCTGCAATCATTCAAAACCTTAATGTACCAAGAAAATAATGCAGAACAAACTTAAGGTTGTCAATTCCACAAATTAATGCAACTTCACAAGTCCCACACACAAAAAACCTAATCCTTAAATACTCGCACAATTAGTATGTCGCACTCAAGTGCACTATGTGTTCCCCAAACTAAAAGTGACAAAAATGGTTCTTTTAAGCTCCATTGTGATTTTTTTGCACCCCAAATCTTGTTCTTTGAACATTGGAAACCTAAAACCTTGAGGGTTCTATTTTTAGCCAAATTTCAAATCTTTGCAAGTGCAAAGAATTTGTGTAGAACACTAGATTATTTTGCAATCCACATTGTGATTATAATCAACAACAAAGGCTAGGGAAGATGCTTGACAATGCTTTGCAAACAACATGAGATAGGGGCCCACCATGGCCGTGGAAGCTTTGGTGATGGGCATGGTGTTTGGGAACTTTAATGGACAAAACTTGATTTGGGGGGGGGGGGGGGGGGGGTTTTTTAAGGTTTGCCCACTTTTTTTTTTTTCTTTTTAGTTTTTCAAATTTTTAATCTTTTTTTTTTTTTAA
>Ga0116229_10000024_pt1 | contig 133786 bp, 256 predicted proteins | sample S1TSphgellanicum_3_FD_87313 | JGI IMG/M metagenome (GOLD analysis project Ga0116229, IMG submission 87313) | Host-associated microbial communities from peat moss isolated from Minnesota, USA - S1T2_Fc - Sphagnum magellanicum MG | ecosystem: Host-associated > Plants > Peat moss > Unclassified...
CATATGGCGTTTCCATTTCACTATTATATGTTTCAGAACCATCAGCAACATTACGTTGGTCAATATCACCTGAACCAGAATAAGATTCTGCAAATTTTTGGAACCAATCGCTCATATTAGCATCCTGTCTTAAATATTTAATTTGATTCAATTGTTACAACAGAAACAAAATCTTCAAATCCATTACCATCAGATTGTTCTAATTCTGATTTTTCGATTAGAAGTAAAGCATCTTTACGATTCATAAAGTCTATAATTTCATTAGAGATTTTACCGACTTCATCCATATCGCCATGAATTGTACAAATATCGCGTTCTATTAATAAACTTAATATAACTCTTTCAGTACGTTCAAGTTCTTCTTTGATTAAATCTAATTTTGTAATCATTAAATTGGAACTATCCTTGTTAAGAGAAATTACGCAACTTGTTGTCCTTTATCAATGTTTTCTGTGTACGTGCCAGGTATACCATCAAAAGAAATGTCCAATGTATTATAAGCAGAAACCCAATTTTTAATTTTATGACTTAATAAATGATTATTACCAACATAATCAAAATTATTTTTTCTTAATTCTTTTCTTAATTCCTTATTATCAATTAATAATTGAATAGATTTTTTCCAATCATTTTTTGATTCTGCCAATAAACCAACTTTATTTGTTGATTCATTTACATATTGGAGATATGGCCCAAATCGTGAAGCAACAAAAGGAATGCCAGCAAGTCCATATTCAATTAATTTAATATATGATTTACAAGCATTAAAAACAAAACTTTCTAAAGGTGCTAAAGCAATGTCTAAATCAAGTGATTGTAAAACTTTATAATACTTGACTGTCGGATTTTCATTGTCTTGGGAATAATTTGTTCCATGTCCGTTTTTGTCTCTTGGAAAGGTATCTCCTGCAAAACTCATGCGTTGGCGAATTTCAAAAGGAAACATTCCTCTCATATCAGAACCCATAAATACAAATTCTACATTTTTATTGGTCGTAAAAATATCAATAAGAGCAGGAACAACCTTTTTAAAGTCATCAGTATGTGTGGAGGAACCTGCCCATCCAATTCTTATTTTTTCATTATCAAAATTTTTCTCTGACAATTCGAATTTTTCAAAGACATTATTATCCAAAGCATTATAACACACGTTTATATTCTTGTTAAAACGGGTATATTCCCTCAATAATTGTGGAGTTGAAACAGTAACCATATCAGCCAAATCAAGCAAAATCTCGGTATTTTTGGTTGCGATTTTTCCTCCACCATAAATTTTAGACGATGGATTTGAGTTCGGAATCGCATGTAAGTTGTCGTCAAATTCAAAGACGACCTTTCCATGAGGTACATTTTCTTTATAAAGTTTGGCTTGCTTGATTACTCCTTCCGCATGTTGTCTTTGGAGAACAAGAACATCAAATTTCGATGTTTTATCAGGGAAAAGTATGTTCGTTATTTCAATCTCTGCCCCCAAATTTGCAAGCGCCTTATAAGGAAGCAAACAGCGATAATAGCCGCATCCTAGCAAGTCACCAACAGCAATCAAGATACGGGGATGGTTGTTCATAGAAAATTTCTCCAATTGAGTGTTGACAATAAATGACAAATGTGTTAGGTTCTATTCATAAAGCGGAATATAACCGCTTGAAACACTTGACTTTAAAAGGAAATAAAATGGCAGCTACTGCAACAGCAACGAGCAAAACCACTACTTATAATGATATTCCAAAAGGCCGTGGTGTGCGGATTTTTGAACAAAATAAGAAGAAAATTGCCGTCGTTCCACGAAATTCTGCGCGATTTTTAGAAGGGCTCTTAGCCCAGGGACCCTATAACCAAGAAGAATGGGTAGGTCAAAAGAACGTCTACATTATTGAAAAAGACCTCGCAAAGAAAATTTTCCCTGAAAATCCCGATACTGCTCCAAGCCTCGCAAATTCTTCACGTAGCCTTCTTGAAGACAAAAAAATTCTTGAAACTGTTCGCTCCGGCTCCCCATCAACGCGAGCCATCGTGAAGGTTCTCGTTGATGATTTTGTTCAATCAGAAACCAATCAGGGTGTTCGTCCTTCCACCAAAGGTCCACGTAAGGCTCGCGTCAAAAAGACCGCAGATAGTCGCACCACTTCTTCGCGCAGAATGACCACGGTAGGTCGTCCTTCTGTTGCTTCAAAAGTTCAAGCCAAGGACAAATTCCTTGATAGTTTAGGAATCGAATCTGTGGCCGAATTCCGCCAAGGTATCGAAATGCTTGATTATATTGAAGCAACGTATCCAAACATTTACAAAAAAATGATTTAGTTTTAAAAACTAACTTTAAAAAAAGGGCTCTAGTAGCAATACTAGGCCCTTTTTAAATAAATTTTTCAATTTGTTTAGTGTTTTTCGCATCTGTAATTCCCCACATGCCAGATGCTTCTTTAGGAATTTCGATGTTTTGATTTTTCCCAACTTTATCCCGGTCGATTCCATGACAAAGTTTATAATATTCCGGTTTACATTTATACATGCATTCTGGTGAACTTGGTGCTAATTTGAATTCTGGCTCTTTACCTTCCATTACATGTTTAATTAAAATTTGTGAATATTTCAATAAATCATTTATCATTTTTTGATTTTTAGGAACTATAAACTCGGTGATTTTGTGAGAGTCTTTTTCTTCATAAAAAATTATACTTTTTGTAACTGTTCTGCCCTTTAAAATCGCTTTAATTTCTGGGTCATCTTTCATTTCATTTAAAAGATGAAAATATAATTGAGTTTGTTTTATATGTTCTTCATCAGGAGAATTATTATCTTTCATTTTCTTCATTGCATAAGATTTACATGATTTCAATTCAACAAGATAAAGTGTATTTTTTATTTCAACAAGTAAATCTAAACGAGCTTTTATTTTATTTTTAGTATCAATTAAAGTTTTTTCACATAGCTTAACAATACCTATTTTGGCTAAAACATCTTGAATGTATTCATGAAATTGATTACCAACAACTTTAGCTCTTTCATTTTCATAAGAGAATTCATCGTCTTTAACGGGTTCTAAAAATCCATTACCGCTAAATTTAAAATTAAAATATGCTTTAGTCATGCACATATAATCTATAGAAGGAGAAAGATTTTCTTTTTTTCTCCCAGCATATGATGACGCATTTATTTTAGCATAATCTATGACTTTTTCTTTTAAAAGTGGTGCTAAAATTTCTACTTGTTGAAAGTTCATGTTTCTATTATAGAACTAACTTTCTGTAAAACTGTTTGCAAATTCATCGGTAAGTTTTTCTACTAATTTATATTTTTCTATAGTTAATTTATATAAATTATATTCTTTATAAATTTCTAACCAATTGGTCATTTCTTTTTCAGGATATTTGTCATCTTTATAATATTTTTCCATATCTTCCGAAGCGAATCCATATTTTTTCTCAAATTTTTCTAATTTAGCTTTTAATAATTTGATTCTATTTTCAGCAAATGCTAATGTTTTATCGGGTTTTTGTTTATGTTTCCATACATTAGGATGAGTTATAGTATTTAATAAAATTTTGGCTAGTGTTAACTTAGCAAAATCTCTTTCGGATAAGATTTCCATAAGTTGTTTTGTAAATTGTGAATTTTCTTTATTATCTGCTTCAATAATTTTCCATAAACCATAAGTTAAAATTAAATCCAAGAAGTTTGTAGATGCTTCACCTTGAGTTATATTACTTAAACTTCTCCAAGAGTAACCTAATTTAGGCATTATTGATAAAATTAAAATATCTTTTATTTCATGTTCGGGGTTCAAATCTTTTAAAATATCATTTATAAATTTCGAATATAATTTTATAAATTTATAAATTGCATTTTCATCTGGCTCTCCATTTTTTTGTTTTAATTCTCTAGAAATAACTTTGTATTCTTTATCATCATTTAGTTTTGCTGATTTGATATCAAATTCATCTTCATTTGCAAATATTGCAAATTCACCTGTTTCTGGACTGTAATGAAAACGCATTTAAAGCACCGTATCTTCGGGCGAACTTTGCCCGTAAGACCCTTGGAAAATTACACTTGAAAACGGAATATCAACAGATACTTTCTCACCAGGAAACAAGATTGATAAAGCCAATTGAGGCATCGTTGAATTATCTCCGTAATAAACACCCCCATACCCAAATTTTATCTCTGTAATTATTCCTTGACCATATTTAGTTAAAATAGGATTTCCAACTCTTAATGGTAATTGAGTTCCTCTAGGGCAAGGAACATTTCTGAGATATTGAGCATACGGATTACCATTAGAATTATATGACATATCATTTACTTTTCTGAGAATGATTCTTATTTGTTACCATTGACGGGCTCTAAATAAACCACTTGTTGGTAATTTCTGATATTTAGTGAAGTTACTTGCTGTTTTTGCATAAAATGCGGTTCTTACAGCATCAATAACATGGTCTGGAGAAACAGTTCCTTTAGAATAAACAATTTGTCCACCGCTACCAGTAGAATATGTATGATTTCTAAATTGATTTTCAATTGAGTCATCAAATTCTAAACCTGGCATTTGTAATAAGTTTCTTTCAGCATGGTAAATAATCATATTTGTCATTGCTTCTTTTGCTGGAGCAGTAACTTCTTTTCCATTAATTTTATCAACTACAAGTCTTCCACCAAATGGAATTGGAATCAATCTTTTATCAAAATTATGTAGAGCAAATTTATTCCATCCTGTGCGTTTAGACATAAGAATTTGAGCAACAGCAGTACCATTACTTCCGGCATCCATTCCGAGCATTTTAAATTGATAATAATTATCTAATAAAGCTATTAAATCTGCTTGAATATCATATGTAACATGTTCCATATGAATTCGCAAAACCATCTTCATAATTCCATTCCATTCTTCAAAAACAACGAATTCTGAAGGGTCGGCAGAATAACCTAAATCAGCGCCAAACCAATATTTACATCCTGGATGCTTAGAAGGAAATCTTCTATTTAACCAACCGCTTAAATCATTACCAATAGCATGAAGACTTTCTGGAGTAAGATTTAATAAACGATATTCTGGAGATTCTTTATTATCATTTTTGTATTTATAAGCAAATACTTTTTCAAAGACCAACCAGTTGAATACACCCATGTCAACAGTCCCCCAATCTGCCATGATTTCATGTTCATATTGGGTTGTATTTAATTCGGCTTTAAAAGAACGGTCTTGAATTTCATCATATTTTGGGTTTTCCCATGATGCAAACCAAAATTCTTTATAACCCCATTCTGGGTCTGTACAATTTGCAACTCCTATAAAATTAGCAACATAGGAATGGTCATTTTCAACTTCAAGATTATATACCGATAAACTTTTTATTTCAAATTCATTGTTAGTAATAGGAAGATAAATGAATTTATCATCTACATGACCAAAATTAATTGCTAAATCATCAAACTTACTTAAATTATAACATTGTTTTAAATTTAAAGGTATAGCAAGGAAATCTCCTGGATAAAGTTCTTCAATAGGATAATATTGTGCCTCTGGCTTTTGTACTCCATCATGTAAAGATGGAAGCAAACATTCGTTGGATGGATTCCATAACATTTGTTCACAATAATTACAAAAGTGATTTTCTTTTTTTACTGCCATTACTCTGTGATTTGGAGTTGCTTTTATTGGCACTTCTGAGCCCATATACCATACAGAATGCATATTTCCGGTATATGGACGGTTCATTATCTTAGTGACCCTTGCAGGCTCTGCAAAGCGGTTAAAAACAACATCGTCAACTTCTATGTCTTCAATATTTTTTATAGTTCCATCTGATAATAAAATAGGAGTGTCATTTTCAAAACATGCTTTAAAAAAGTGTGCGCGTCTTCCAGATGGTGTGGAAGATAATACTGTTAAGGCTTCATCACCAGCATTGATTTCAGTTGCTTTTTCAGCAGCGAAGAATGATGCTGGCATATAATCTGCTTCGTCATATAATTTATAATCAAAAGTTTTAGAACGTGCTGCCTGTCCATTTGCACCAGGTCCTCTAAATACAAGAGTTGCAGGTTGACTCCAACCATCAACATGAAATTCAATTTGTGGGAATGGATTTTTTTTAACTACAATAATTCCTTGGTCCATTGCCATACAATATTCAGGGCATTCATTCAAAAATTTCATTACGCGGTCAAAGACTGTTTTTGCTTTATCAGCATCCGCAGAAGCCAAAATAATATTAGCTCCGCGTGTGTATTGTTTTTCCCGAATTACAATGCCTTTAGGATTTTCCGGTGTAATTTTAGATTTATCTCTTACCGGAAATTTCTTTTTATATTTAATAGGTTTAACTAAAGCAAGATATAACGCGCCAAGAGCAAGAACCTCAGTTTTCCCAGATTGTCTTCCAATACGCCAAGCAAATCTTTTAATTGGTAAACCACGAAAAGCCTTGATAGGGTAATTTTTTGGATAAGTATATAATTTATCAAAACATCCAAGCAATAAAACTTGATAAAATGCTTTTGGTGACCATTTAAATTTATTTTGAGCCCAATATAAAGCATAAGAACTTCTGGCAAGTGCATAATCTCTATGTAATTGCTCTGTTCTTGTTATAATTTCTTCTTCAAAAACTTCATTTTCAGCCTTTTTTATTGCTGATTCATCAAGTAATTTACCTAAAACATTTATTGTTTCGCTCATTAAATTTAAATCCTACTATATAAATAAGAGTTCTTGATAGTAAGAACTCTTATTTGAATCTTTATAAAATTAAATCTTTCGGAGACTATCTTTTATTGATTTCTTACTTGCGGCTTTTGTTGCACCCATGCCTGAATTATTTGGCATTTGCGATATATCGTTGTTGTAAGTTTCTTTATCTTCATTTGTAGCACTATTAGAAACTTTACCATCTTCGCCATAAGGTTTGAAATTTGAGTTTAGCCAAGAACAAGACTTTGCTGCTTGAACTTTTTCAACATCTAAACCAAATTTACAAGTTCCGTTAGAAACATCATAATTTGCACAAACAGAACAAGGATAATAAGGATTACTTCTATCTGAACCATTTAATTCAGTTGATGCTTGTTTCTTAGTTTTTTTATGAACATCAATTTGTTCTTTTGGTTTTAAAGATTTTTCATCGCCAACATCATTAACGTCTATACCTTCTTCTTCTTGTTCAAGAGGGTCTACAGTACCAGTTTCTTGTTGACTATATGGCTTTTCTGTATTTTCGCCGCTCATCCATTTAGCCAATTCAACTGGGTCTGCATTTGGATTTAAAGAAGTATCACTCATTGGGTCTGCTGTCGCACCAGGTGCAGCAGTTTCTGTGTTGCCTGAATCTTTCATAACAATTTCAGGCATTAATCTAACTGGAAAAGTTATTCCATTAATATCTACTTCAAATAAATTACCAGAAACTTCAGGCTCTGGCGGTGGTAAATTTTCTGGCGCAGGCGCAGTAGGAGGAGCCGTTTGCTGTTGGTCCATCATTGGATTTAAACCAGGAAGAACACCATTAAGTTCATCTTCCGGTAATTTATCTAAAGCTTCTTTTTTTAATTTAGTTTCAAATTTTGTAAAGAATTTTTTTAACCAATTTGGTTCATGATTACTCATTATTTTTACCTCTTGAAACAAGAAGTTCTCTAGCTTGCCAAAAAGCAGACATTACATTGTATTTTGCTCTGTCGTACATTCTATCGCTAGGAATTGAACCCTCAAGAGATTGAATTGTTTCTTGCATTAATTTTGCAAGAACATAATCTGAGTATTCTTCTTCTGTTAAAGTGCTAATATCTCTGCCCTTGAATCTATTAATAGAAAGAGCATCTTTACTTTGATTTGACATTTCTAACCTATTCTTTGTTTATTAACTAACCAAAGCGATATTACCAAGAATACCAGCTTCATGTTTTTCTTTATTTACGGTAGCATATCCAATTTTTTCTGCTTCTTCTGGTGATTTTCCAGATTTTTCTTCAGATTCTTGAATATGTTCTTCTTGACGGTGTTCTTTTTTAGTGAACTTTGGGTCGGAGCAATTCGCTGCCTCACCATGAAGTCCGCGTTTATCTGCTTCAGAAGTTTCTGGAACAGGTTCTGCAACATCATCAACTACAGTATAATCAGTAAATACTGCACTATCACCATCAGCTTCTTTCAATAAAGAAGCATCAACTTTATGTGCATAAGCGTAAAGGATTTCTTCATCCGTGTATCCTGCTTCAACAAGAGCAAGCATACCAAAATCAACAAATTCTTGCGGGGAAAGACTTGCAGTTGCATCTAATGCATCAAGTCCACCAGATGGAGGTTTTACTGCCTTTGGTCTACCTTTTGCTTTTGGAACGCCACCTGGAGTATCATATTTAGATTTGATTTCTGGAGATTCCCAATCAATTTTTTCTAAACCTTCTGGTTCTTTATCGGAAAGAGATTTCCATTCAGAACTACGGTCAACAGGTTTTGGAGGAGCAACAGGGCCAGAATTTTGATTTTGAAATTCTTTTGCTTTTTCTAAACGTAATTTTGATTCAGGAATATCGCTGTTACCCATACCTGGAAGGCTATCATTGTTAAGAGGAGCAACATTGTTTAATTTATCAACATAGCTCTTAACCGCACTATTATCATATGCGCCGCCTTGGTCACCTGAGAATTGTGGACCGGCTACGGGTTGTTCTTTTGGTCCATAATTATGAGACATGAACTGTTCAAAATCCATAGGTTGTTCACCACTTGATAATCCTGTCAAATGTTGACGATATTTTGATAAGGCTCCGGGAAATTGTGTATTAACACGATTACGATAACCTTCATAACTTTCATTTTCTGGTGACCAATGCGGACTATTTAATTCTTGAGAAGCAGCGTACTTGGTAATATTTCCAAGATATGTTGCAGACCAAGCCAAAGCCATATTCATATGAGTTGCTTCATCTGCCATTGGGTCTAATTGTTCTGCTTCGGGTAACATATCAACAGCAACATCAACTAAAGTATCTTCTAAAGGATTTGCTTGTTCTGTATTAGCATTTTGATTGGTGAATAAAGATTCATCATTCATCAATCCGCCGTTATCCAACATATTATCTGGTGAAGGATTTAAAACTGTTGGTTCTAATTCAGTTAAAGCAGGGTCGCCGCCTAGTTGGCTGTCTGGAGCAAAGTTGCCACTATCAGGTAATGCAATATTATCAACATTAACTTGTGGCTCTTGATTATCTTCAAAAGACATAAGTTGTGTTGGAAGTTCCGCAAATTTAACAAAGGAAGGACTTGTTGTTAAAAACTCAGCAAAATGTTTTGCACTTTTGGCAACAAAACCATTATTTTCGCCTTCTGAAGAAAATAACGTACCAACATCAGCAACATGAATATTCCATGTTTTATCGGAACCGTCGCTGTAAACTGCTGTTATAGCACCAATTGCAGGAGTATTAGCCAAAATTAATTTAGCTTTTTCATTCAAAGATACAGTTTGAACAGGTGTTGCACTAGAAACTTTTCCGGCGACACTAAATAAATTAAAATTAGAAGGTTTAACAACTTGTTTGTTAGAAGCCTTTTTTTCTAATGGACGAATACGAACTGATGCTGCTTGTTCTACGCGATTAACAGGAGGTCTTTCTTCTGGCAAATCTTGCATATCATTAGGTTGACCATCAAAATAAGCATCTTCGGCATTTGGTGTGATACCTTCATTTAAACCAAAAGGTGGCATTTGACCATTTTCTGCTGTTGCATTTGGGTCTAAAGCACTAGCCATATCGTTATCAGGCAATTGACGAACTTCTCCGACAATATCATTTGGCATAACACTTTGTTCATCTTGATTTAAGATTTGATTATCTAAAGGTAATTGGTCTTGAGGAACAAAAGTTGAATCCGGCATAACATTTGCTGGTGCAAGTTCGCCAATTTCATTGGCATTTGCTGTTGCTTGCATTGGCATTTCTTCAGACATTTCTTCGTTTTCGCCAGATTCCATTACAGGAGAAGAAGCATCTTGTTCTGCATTACGAATATTACGTGTATAAGCAGATAAACCAACTCTACTTACAACTCCTTCAGACATTAAATCTTCAAGTGCAGTTGCGACAGATTGTTTGATACCTTTTGTTTTAATTGTGCCTTCTTCAAGAATTTCAGCAGTTGCATTAAGTTTTATAAGTTCTTCATGAACAATTTGACGTAATGCGGTACGAGCAATCGTTGCATCAACAAGTGGAGTAGAAATTTTTGCAGGAACAATCATGTCTGCAACTAATTCAATATCTACTGCAACACCTAATTCAGCAACAATTCCTGGTAAATACTCAAGAACTTGATTTCTAACAGTTTCAAAAGAAACTGCTGTTTGATTCATAGCATTAGTTTTTAATTTATCAAATGAACGTACAGAAGCGTCACTTGATTTGCGAGTAATTCCTCTACCTTCAAGTAATTCTTTTGCATCTTTCATTTCTGCCAAACGATTTGTTAATTTGGTTAATTCAGGAGATAAAGAATTAACATCTGTTCTTTCAAATGCTTCGTCTCCGATATTTGCAGTTTTAGAAATAGATTTCTTAGTAAAACCGCCCATAAATTTTTTTAAAAGTGACATTTAATTCTCCTGAAAAAATCAAAAATTTCCTTATTTGGTACTAAAAGTTTTAAGGAAAACATCAAAGATTTTGTCTCGTTCATTAACATTAATACGCGATAGTATGTTTTTCGTTACTTTATAAAGCATCTTATTCTCATAAGCATTGCTACTTTTTGCACTTTTTGCTAACCATTGTGATACAACTGCAATTGTAAATTTAAAAGCACTTGCTAATAAATGTTCGACTCTTAACATTAAAGGAGTCTTTGCTACAGGTTGTTTTTTTGGTGAACGAACAGGAATTCTATTCGAATTTTGTGGTTTTGGCTGTGGTCGATTATTATTACTTGGTCTTGGAGCCGGGGATGGATTATTTATATTTTGCTTTGGATGCTTTACTTGTGGAATAGGTTGTGTTTTCGCATTTTGACTATTATTTTGGCTATTAGATTGAGAAGAAGGATTTTGTTGCTGTGGTATAGGTTGTGTATCTTGCTCAGTTAGGGGGGTTTTTGTAAATGTATGTTCAGAACTAGAAGTAGGACCTTTTTTAATTAATTCATTAACAGCTTCTGTTGCTACATCTATTTCATTTTCAACATCTTTAATAGATTGTTGTGGAACAAACTTTTTCAAATCATGTAAAAGAGCAACTTTATCTCTGTACCAAATAACCTGTTCTTCGAAAGAACCTTTTAAAGGAAAATTACCATAACTAGAAAAATCTTTAGCAAGTTGATTTAAGAATTCTTTATGCTCTGGATTTTTGCCTAAAAATATACAATAATATTCATCTTCCACAACCATCTTGTTCCAAATTTTTTCAACAGCAGCATTACGACGACTTTTGTCTTTAATTTGTTTAGCTTCCATCATTTCGGGCATATATTTTTGAGTAACTTCTTCTCTATTTTTATGTCCTTCAGGTAATGGTGATTCTAATTTACGGTCCATCTTATCCCAATGTAAATCTTCGGGTTTATGACCGATAGTATCATAAGGACCAGCCTGAATTGTTCCATCAACAAGAAATACATGGACACCATTTGGCATAGTTTTCCATGTTCCTTTTTTTAATTGATTGTCAATGAAAACAAAATCATAATCGTTATTAGCCGCTATAACTAATAAGTCTCGGGAAAGATAATCAAGAAAATTTGGATTATTTAACATAATTACAACTTTGGACTAGAATATTTGTATAATTCAGTAGGACTATTCCAATCAAATATAAAACCTTGGTCAATATTGATTCCTATTCTTCTGTTTTTAATTGCAGGATATTTAACAAGCATATTGTGCCAGAATTTTGTACGAGCATCATAATATTCAGCCGTTAAACCTTGTTTAGCCATTTTAGCTATTGCGCGCATACATTGTTTATCTTCTTCGTCTATAATTACTAATATTTCCATGAAAAAACCACCTAAATATCCTCAAACCCCGATGCGAAATTGTCTTTATTGTAATCACTTCAATAAGGTCGCTGTTTCCTGTGATTCACCTAAAGCACATCTTATTGCTACTTTCAATCCTAATCAAGAAAAAGATTGTATTTTATTTAAATATGATAGAACAGAAAATCCTGAAGTTCCTGAGAAGTTATTTGCTGAAAAATTTTGTATCGGTAAAAAGTGTCCTTATTATTTTGCATCTAAAAGAATTTGTACAAGACCAAGTTTGTGCCCCTATAAAGATGAAGAACCAGATATTTTTAATTCTATACAATTAAAAGAAGATAAATCTTAAATTTTTTCAGGTTTTTCTTCTTCAAAAGTTACATCAACATCTGTATAATTTGGTCTTTCTCCAGGTGCGGGAGTCCTTAAAACTAACGGTGGAACATTTTCTGGATTGCTTGCCCAAGCCTTGAAATTTTGTACATCTGAATTTGATTCTTCAGCATCCAAAGAGTCCTTAGCAAGCAATTGTTTGATATCTGATGATGCACTATCACCTTTAGCTGTTTTTTCTGGAAGCAATCCTAATGCTTTTAATGACGCATGTATTTGTCCATGCGGGTCTTGTGAAGCAACTCGGTCAAAAAATCTTCCAAAAAAAGATTCTAAACGACTTTTACGTTGAACTCTAACAAGCCCATTACATAAAAGAATAAGTTCAATTTCCATTGCTGTTGAAAATTCACCATATTTATCTAATAAATCTTTTTTTAATCTATTAAAATATTCAGAAGCAACATCTTTATCTTCACGTTTAAAATACATTGTATCTGGACGTAAAGCATATTTAGGTTCTTTTCTTAATTTATTTTTTGTTTTTTCTAAATTTTCAAGATTTTTTTGTTTAGTTTTACGACGGTCTTTTCCATCATTATCATTCATCTTGCGAACTTTTTCGTCTAAAAACTCATCTTCGTCTTCAAATAACATTTAAATTTTAACCTTTACCTGTTTTATCTAAATAATTTAAATAATCTAAGGCTGCTTTTACTTCTTCAGGCATATTAACTGGTAAATTAGTATTTGAACCAATAGGTTTGCCTTTTTCTTTTTTATAAACTTCTGGCAAATTAGTAACTGCTGCAAAAGGAGCATCTTCATGAGCTTTTTCAAGTTCTTTTGAAACTTCTTTTTCAACATTCATACCCTGATTATTACGAATGTTTGCCATTGGGATATCTTTGTCATTTGTTGTATCTTTATATGTTTCTGGAAGTGGTTTAACAGGCTTGTAAGGAACTTTTTCCATTCTACCGCCTTTATCTGAATTAAATAATAATGTTTTAGTATCACGCATTTCATATGATTCTAAATCATCTAATAATTCATTAAGTTTATTTGGATGTGAAAAAATTTCTTCTGCTTTAGGGGTAGAAACGTGATGCGTGTCCATATTATCTTTATCAGCCATTATATTTAGACTCCTTTTAAGGGTTTACAAATTTAAAATATGCATTTATACTATGAAAGAAGCAGAATGAACAATAAAATAGGACGCTCCTAAAAGCATCCTATAATATTTTAACTAAATTATACTTGATTATGAACTTGAAAGAAGGTATATTTCTTTTGCTCCACCAATAATAACTTGAACTAGTGTCCAATTAACACCATGTAAATATGTTAATGCTGGTGCAGTATCAATTATAGTAGTCGGCGAAGCAGCAACACTTTTACCACCAATTTCTTTACCATTAGCAAAATCAATCAATTGTTGATAGTCTAATTCTAAATATGTCATTGCTTACCTATATCAATCTTTTAACTTAAGCCTTTGAAACTACAATAAGAGTGCTACCAATTTGGAATGATAAATTGGTAAAGTTAGATAAAACTAATTCTTCTAATGCTGCTAATGCTGAAGCAAAAGTAAATTTAACAGGCGCACCATTATTAGTTGCAGTAATTGAATAACCATCAAAACTGATTGTATCTTTTCCAGATGCAACTGCGGTAATAGCTGTTGATAATAATTGAAGATATTGTAAAACGCTCATTGTAATTCTCCTAAAGGGAAGTGTACAAATATATACTACGCAAAGGAGAATTATTAGTAACTTAGAATATTACGAAGACAATAAAATTTTACTTTTCTCTTGATACTGTAACAAAGAATTACATTTTGCATTGAAAAGTTGATTTCCTAATTGAGTTGTTACATCATAACTAAACTTTTCAATACCAGCCAATGTATCTTCGACATTATTTTTTGATAAAAATGACAAATCTAAAACAAAATTTACTGCAATTGCTTGGGCATCAGTTGCAATATCAGCAATTTGATAAACAAAACTCAATGCATCTTGTTTACCAAAAGAAACATTTAAACCTGCTTGGCGCATAAATGCAAATAATGCAACCGCAACTCTTTCAATAAAAATATCGTTATTATTTGATTCTTCCATATATTCTCCTAAACTATTCTAAATTGAAATCTCAAATAAGGTTTTTTGCTGTTTTCTTTTTGAACATTTTCAATTTCTTTAGCATATTCTTGCTTCTTCTTTATTCTAGTAATATTTGAAGAAAGTTGCTCATAAGTTTTGAAGCCACTAACAATATTTTCACAACTAACACAAATCAATGTCTCGGAATCGAATTGTTTTAAATTTTTACTAGAACATATTGGACATTTTAACTTCATTAATAAGTAAAACCAAAAGATGTGTCAGGTAAAAATGCCAAACAAAATATACCAGATTCTTTTTGTTCCTCTGTGGCATAAGGAACATAGGTTCCATCATCAAGAAAAAATACTACACGACCTGCTTTTTTAAATTCATGTTCGAACTTAGCCATACGTTCCATAGTTTTTTCAAAGGTAAGTTCTTCTTGATTACGATTATTGTCTTCAAAATCCATGATTACACCCTTTACATAGAATCTACCGATGTTGAAAGTAGCAATGATTTATATTCTTCAATCATATCTTCGTTTTCAATAAAATAATATGTAATTTGACTCATCTTTGTTTGACGAGCAAGTTCTTTTAAGAACAATTCTGTATCAGAAGGCACAACATGTCCGTAAACACTAACCATTGTTGCATTATAAGGGCGATGAGCATTATTTGTTAAAACCCAAATCCTACCATCATCTTGTAAAGTAAAAATACCTACAACTTCTGGTTTGGATTTAGGTTCTTTTTGAAACATTGCTATTGTTGCGCTCATTTTAAACTCCTAAGTGTTTACAAACGGTATCCAAAATCTCTTGAGGAGAAAGATTGTCTGTATTCACAAACAAATTTGGTTCTTCTTTTAAAGAATATTTGCTGGAATCATAAAAAGCACGTTCTGGCATTTGAAAAGGAACTTTATTTCCTTTTTCATCAATTGTCCAGCGGTCAGACCTCATAAGTTCGCGATTTTTCCAAGTATCATAACTACAAGCAAGTCTAATAACCTGAGAAGAATACTTAGAACGAAATTCCTCTACCATCTTGCGAAAATCTTCAGACATACCAGTAGAATTAGCAATAACTTTACGACCCGCAGAAAGTTCATTTTCTACGCGCCTACGTAAGGTTGCAAAAGTATCAAAGAATTTACCATCACGACCAATTCCTTTTGATTTTCCTCCTGGTTGACCACTTAATTCAGTACGAATGGCATCAGAAGAAAAAACCTTACAACCAAGTTTTATGGCTAAGGCATCGCAAAGAGTGTCTTTTCCTGAAGAAACATTACCTACAACTACTAAAAGTTCGTTCATATTTTTAGTCCTCTCTTAGTAGTATACTATACTCCGAAAGTATTTTCAAATTCAACCAAAGCCTTTTTAAGTTTTTCAAAATTTGAATCGAAAGATTCTCTTTTATTATCAAAAGAAGGCTTGTTCAAATTGTTTGCTACTTCATCATGACATTCTATCATTTCAGGTGATATAGAAGAAAAAACAATATCTGCTAAATCTCTATCGCCAATTCTTAACATCAAATCTTTAATTGGCGTATAGTTTTCTCTAGTTATTCTTAATCTAACCATAAGAGCAGTTGTCATTTGTTCTGGAGTTAAGAACGTTGCAAATTCATGTTGAGAAAGAAAAACATTTCCATTGGAATCAATAAAATGACGTTCAAATCTTTCGCGGACTTGATTATTTACAAGAGCATAGGCTGTCCAATGTTGGATTAAAAAATAAAATGCTCTTTTTTGTTCGGATTGATAATCATAATTACTAGTCATAGGATAAAGTTGAAATGTTTGATTTTCCAATAAAGTTACTGCATCATGGAAAGCCGTTGCAGTAACTAATTTATCATTTAAATGACCAAAAAATACTTCCTCACATTGCAATCCTAAAAGTTTACCAGCTTGTGCAGCCAAGACTCTATTAACTGCTGAATAAGCATCATCAACGTATCCATTAATCAAAAATGGGACACCATTAATATCTTTCCATAATTTCATAGGAATAGTATTGAAAGATACCGGACTTTTTATGGTTTTATAAACGCTTAAATCGCCTAAATCTAATTGGTCATATGACATAAATGGAAAACGGAAAAGACCAAATTTTTTAACATTAATTTTAGGCGCTTTATAATCAGACTTAGGTTCCGTAGAATTTTGACTAAGTTGTTGCTCATCATTTATAAATACAGATTGTTTTAATTTATTTAATAAATCAATATTAGATTGTCCGTAAGACTTTAAGAATGCTTGCATTTTTGGGTCTATTGGACGATATTCGTTTACAAATTTCAAAAATTCAAGGACTGCATTTTGAGCATTTTTAATATTTTTGCTTTGTTGTATTGCTTGAGTTAATTGTTCTAATCTAGTTTGCAATCTTGGATAAGAAGCGGTATTAGCAGCAATAAGGCCAGCTATAATTGGCATAACTACATTAGCATCTAATTTAGGTTGTACGGTTCCATTAGCCATTTATATTTGCCTCAAATAATTTAAAACTTCATCTTTACAGATTGTTTCATACTCATCCATAATATTTTGAAATATAGATGGTGTAAAATTTTCATCATAAGGTTCAATTTTTAAATTAATTAGTTTATTTAAAACATCTTGATATTTATTAACATTATTTTTATCAAGAAGATTTTGAATTTTTTTGATTCTATCTTCTATCTTATCAAGAACTGACTTTTTAAAATTCTTTGATTTTTTTGACTTAATATTTTTTGGTTCAATTCCGTAATATTCTCTTATTTGTTCCATAAAATCGTGACTTGCGCCACGCTCACTAACATTTACAATGTTTTTGCATAGACGGCACATTTCGATTCTCCATGATTTTAAATTTTTAGATAGGTCTATTTATGTATTCACCTTTATCTAAGCGTTTAATTAATTCATTTTGACATTCGAAATGTACTTCAAGTAAAATATTAGGGATTCTAAGATAATCAGGTAGCCCACCAACATAAGCGCGCGTATCTAATACTTTATAACCTATAAGCCAATTGTTACCATTTTGTCGTACCCACATAAAGTCATCACAAATGCAGCATTTTATTGAACTTCTAGTTTCTTTAATTCGACCATATTCGCCTTCGGTATAACGTGTTGTTTCGGTATCCAAAGTTGATTCAATGAAAGAATTAGAGCGAGTCATAGTAAGATGATTCATGGTGATTACCTTTCAATTTTTTAGGGAGGTAACTTCTTCTATCAAATAAAATATGAAAGTAGAAGTAGATAATAGTTTTATTTCCCGTATCCCATTGGACAATCATTTGGAGCAGGATTATCCATATGTGATACTTCATTTGTTAATTCATATGTACAACCCAATTTGTTAGGAAAAGAATTATATTTACAAGTCGAACAAACAAAGGGAATCCATGTCTCGAATGGTATCAAATCTAGACGCTCAACGTGCGGAATCGAATCTAAAATTTGATTTGCTAATTTTTGTTTAGAAAATATATTACCTTCACTATCAAAAAGTCTCGGTAATATATTTTCTATCATTTTAGTTAATTTTTTTCTCATTCATTCGCTCCATTTTCTGTCGTTAATTAGTATCATAATAAAAGAAGCAAAACAAAAAATAGGAAACATATTATGGAAGATGAAGAAAAATTTGAAGAGAAAAATCTTGACAATCAATTATACAGGATAACACCTTCAAATAAAACAACAATTTTAACAGCATTAAAAATTTATAGCCAACTTCCGCTGAATATAAATAAAGCAAATGTTGAGCAAATTTTAAAAGATTTAGAAACACCAATTCAAATTAATTCAGAGACGAATATTGAAATAAAAAATACTATGCAAAACGAAACTTTAAAAAATAAATTACAAGTCTTGAAAAGAGCTATGACCGAAACAAAAGAAAAAACAACAAACCCTGAAAATAAAAAACTAATTGAACGCCTAATAGATATGATTCCTGAAGTTGTATAATCTATAGAGAATCATTCCTATTTAACCTTGATGAAAGACTATGAATACACGAACTCATTTGCTAGATAAATTGCAATCAGATTTGCGATTTAAAAATTTTTTCGAAGAACAAGCCAGCAATACAGATTATGAATTGACATTAACTATTCTTGAGTTATTTGAACCATATATGACTATATTGAAAGACCAAATAACAAAAGAAGGTTATGAATTAGCAGTTCATGCGTTTGTTTCTAAACCAAAATTATTGTCCTTAGACCTACAAAAAATGGATGAAGATATTATTCTTTTTGATTTTTGTTGGGAGCCTTTAAACAAAAGAAAAGAATTTATACCTCATGAATTTAATCCAAAATCACTTTCTAAAAAAATTATAGATTCATGTTTGGCCGAATTTAGTAGAGACATTGGCATTACTGCGGAGCTTTTTACAGATGCAAGATTTTAGTTCTAAGATTGAAATTGCAACTAAAGAAATTCTAAAACCCGCAATTCATAAATTTATAACTAAAATCCAAAATGATGTTGATAAAATAACAGTAGAAATTTCTGAATTTCTAAAACCTTATTTTTACATGAATATTCCAGAATCAGCAATATGTGGTTTAGTACATCCTGTTCTAGAAATTCAATCTAAAGATATTGCGCCAGATTATCAAATTCAAGCAATGCCTGAATGGTATGCCTATTATTTTCACAAAGATGGAACAACATCAGATATTATGGGTAATGACCTTGATAATTACTATAATCTTTTAGTAAAAGTTAATAAAGAATTTACTGATAAAAACAATATATTAATAAATCTTTATGCTGTGCGTTCAAGTATTCATAAAAAATTGATTTTTTCTTATATTGATAAAAATAAAATGGCAGATAAGTTTTCCATTATGGGCCTAAAAGTTTTTGGTCAAAATCCATTAACTTTGATAGAATAGAGGACAATTTTGATAGAAAGAAAAAATAGTGGCAAAAGATTCACGGGTCTTGAACAATGGAAATCTGAATTTTTTCAAAAGAATTATGTTAAAGTAATTGATATACAATCAATAGATTGTAATACTAAAACCAAACTTTACCGCTTTTATATTTTGGTTAATTATACAAAACGTACTTCTGAAGAAAAAAAATCATCATTAACACTTCTTGAACAAGTTATAGAAATTCGTGATATTGAAGACTCAAGAGACATACGGCGCGCAAGGAGAGCATTTGAATATCGTGCCAATGCCGCCATTAATAAAACAAAAGCAAAGAATCCAAATTTTCAAAAAATGTTTGCGGAAATACCGCTTACAAAACTAGACTGGGGTCATTTTTACCCAGATGGTTTTAACTAAATAATAATAAGGAAAAGCACAATGAAACCTAAAAGATTAAGCGATGAATCTGAGATTACCGCAAATCAAAAGTTGTCAAATGCTATTGAATTATTAACAGATGTTGCGAATGAAGTTAAAGATAACAGAATAGCAAATTATGCACGTTCTGCATCCTTAACAACAACCTCTTTAGATTCACAAGCACTTAATTATGCAGCAACAAGCGTTGCTCAACCAGCAACTTTTGGAACAAACAACAACTCACACTATGTTGGTGATGTTGTATTACCATCTTCACCTTTACCATTTCCTCAACAAAAAGACCTTGCTCTTCAAAATTTTCAATGGGGTTCAACACATACTTTACCTCAATTTTTTGAAGCATATGACCTTGGTAAATATCCAGTTGTTGATATTTCAGAAACAAATATTAAAACTATGGGCTGGGAAGATGGCAAAACTATTTATAAAGAATCTAAAGGGTATTTAGTAAATATTTTTGTTCCGGGAGTTAATAAAGAATTAATTGAAATTGAACTTAAAGAGGGTGGATATGCAGGGGTGGCATTTTTTCCTCCTAAAATGCAAATTCGTGTTCGTAAAAATTCAACAGATGAAAAAGTTTATATTTTAAAAGAATCAAAAACATCATTCGCACATCGAATTGTTAGTTTACCTGCCGATGCAGATATTACTACAATTACATCTGGAAAAATGTCGGATGGAGTTTTAAGTTTTACAATTCTCAAAGATGAAAAACCTGAACAACCTGTTATTCAAAAGAAAAAAGTTCAAATAAAATAAAAAAGAGGGCGGAAAAATGCCGCCTTCTTTCTATTTTTCAAATTTACGTTGTTTTGAACCACCAACACTCTCCTCGTTAATGGCTCGCTCAAAAAATCCTACAGGCAATCGAATTTCAGGATTTGAAAAAACCCACATGTGATATTGATTTGCGGTATCAACCTTACGCGATTCAGCAGGGTAAATTTCAAATCCTTCATTTTCTTCGCCAACAAGAGCATTCTTAATATCTTGCATTATCCGCCAGTCACGAATTGGTTCTTTATCTGTACGTTTAATAGAGAGCCAAATAACTTCAGGAAAGGTGGAACCTTCTGGTTGTTCTGCTATACGAACATTTACTTGATATTCTTTATTTTCATCTAAATAAACTTTATCATTTTTAATGATTTCCTCATCCATAAGAGTTACTGCTTTTAGAGCATCATCAAATGATATAGGATTTTTAGATGTTTTTACTACAACCTTAGCACGTTCTATTCTTTGTTCTATAGAAGATGGATATAAGAATGCTTTAGAAAATTTCATTTTACTCTTCTTCTTTTGAGAATCATTTTTTATCTATTGACTAGTCTGATATACTATACCACATGAAGTCCGAATATGTCTACCTCATTGAAAATTCAGCCACTAAATCCTTAAAAATTGGCTATTCAAACAATCCTACAAAAAGATTTAAAGCACTACAAACAGGAAGTTCTACTCCCTTGAGATTGGTTGCCACCATAAAAGGCGATAGACATAAAGAAACTGAATTACATCACCAATTCAAACATCTTCGACTTGGCGGTGAGTGGTTTCGTTATGACAAACGTATTATTAAGGCTTTTCAAAAAAGAATTCCATTATGGAAATATGTTTTTCTGTGGATAGTAATTCCTCCTATAATTGTATTATCCATAATTGCTATGGGTAGAACAGTTATAGCCAATTAATGAAAGAAGACGAAGACTTTTATTTTTGTGATTATTGCTTAGAACCAACAATTCATTCTCATGAAATTATTTTCAATGAGAAAAAAGATTTTATTGATGTTGTTTGTTGTTCTTGCTTTGATAGTTATAAAAATTTAAATATAATTCCCGTTGAACAACGAATAGAATTTTATTTCCGTTAATTTAATTTATAATAATAGGAGTTATGCAAAATGATTCTTATTTTTATTATGACCCGCTTTTTTGTTCAAGATGCCATAAAGTTATTCGGGAAATTAACGAAATTCACTTCAATAATCAAATGAAACCTTGCAAAGCTTCAAAACTTGCTAAAGGTGCTTTTGTATATTTAATTCATGATGAAGATAAAAACTTATTAAAAATTGGTTTTACGGAAAATCCTACAAGAAGATTTAAAGAAATAAAAAATGCCAATAATAATAAAACTAAAATTATTGGTTATATCATAGGAACTAAAACAAATGAAGCCAATCTCCATCGTAAATGGAAACGGCTTCATGCAAAATTAGAATGGTTTAATTATGACGAAGAAATAATTGATTATTTCTTAAATCATCCTAGTTTTAAAAATTTAAATTAATTTTTCTTTTTCTTTGAATTAGAAAAACTTGTTAATGTAGGTGTTGTTGTAATTACTCTCGGAGGCTTAATAAATGGAGCCGCTACAGATACAGATAAAATTTTAATGTATTCTGGTACATGAAAGAAATATTCACCAGTTGGCGGATTTATTGCAGCACTTGGCGCAGGTGTAAAAGAAACAACATAATCAGTATTCGTTTCTAAAACATTAGTGATGATAGAGCCATCAATTACCGTTTTTGTGTCTAGAACTTCAGAACTATCAACACGTTTAATATAAGCTAAAGAACCATTTGGAACAGGATTACGAGCAATTGAATAATTAACAAAATTCAAAGTATAAAACATTTTAATCTTCTTTTTTAATTCGCCGAATTCTTTTGGGTTTAGTTTTGTCAGGAATTCCAGCAATTAATACACCGGGAACATCAATTTGTTCAAAATCAACATATTCTTCAACTTCTGCCCATATTTCTTCTTCTGATAATAAAAAATTTTTTGAACTACTACTAGTTTCTATATCTTCTATAATCGAAGTATTAATATCAGCCGATTCTTGTTGAAGTGCTATTCCATCTAAATATCTATCCATATATTTATAATATACAATTTTTTGACAAAGATAACGCAAATTTACCAAACCGCCACCGCGCAAATTAATTGTTTATATCTGTAAAAGAGACATAAAATGACTAGTAAAAAAATTAAATTTGTTGAAGATAGTTCTTTATTTCCTCCAGGTTTCTTTTTATTAAAGAAGTTTATAAACGAAGAAAAGTGTAAAGAAATCGTAGAAATCATTGATACACAGATAACAAAGGTTACACCATTCGACATATATAGTATGTATAATGGTAAGACGTTTAATTGTTTTATGACAAATTGTGGAGAATATGGATGGATAAGTGATGGTGCCAATGGTTATAGTTACAGAAAAGAAAATCTAAAAGGTATAAAATGGCTACCAATGCCTGAATTATTTAAAAGAATATCTTTAGATGCTTTAAAAGAAACAATAAAAATTATACCCGAAGGTTATGAACCTCAATCTTGTTTAATTAATTTGTATCCACCAGGAAATAGTGGGAAATTAGGTTCTCACGTTGATAATACAGAATTTTGTTCTATGCCAATTATTTCTTTTTCTATTGGTGCTTCTGCGGTATTTAAAGTAGAAAATATTGGAAATATATTGTTAGAAGAAGGGGATGTATGTATAATGAGTGGAGAATCAAGATTTGTACGACATTCAATAACAAAGATATTAGATTTTAAAAAACCAAGAATAGCATTAACAATACGTCAAGTATATAATGGAGTACCCGTTTCATATAGACATATGAAATAAGGATATATAAAAAAATGAATGATGAAGATTATGACTATGAAAAAAATAGGAAATTAGAACCTGAAGTAGTAACTAGAGAGTTATTAACTCGTTTAGGGCAAGTATTTTCCAAAGGTAATCATATAGAAAATTCTCTAAATCAATTGTCTGCTTCGGATTTAGCAAGATTGAATTGGGATAATGAGTTTGCATGTCTATTAAAGACATTTTTTAATGCAAGGGATGCTGTTTATTTATGGCCTAAAAAGAAATTTATTGAACTTGGTGGAAAGCCAGAAGAATATGGTATTGCTTTACATGGTGAAGAGAGTTGGAATAAATTAAAAGATTTTTTTAAAGATGAGATACAAAGACAGCATGACCGCCAAGAAGATTGATAATAATTTATTTATTTTATATCGAAAAAGTTTAACTGATAAAGAAGAACTAGAAGTTATTAAAAAATATTTTCCTGATAAAAATTCAGATTGTATGGTAGGTATTCAAAATAAGGTTGTTTTGGGGCGTTATTCTTGTGTACCATTTTATTCAGAAGTCCAACAAGGTCTTGCTGTTCAAAATTCTAGATTAATAAATTCTTTATCTGAGCATTTATATATAGCCAACTTTGATTATTATTGGGATATAGAAAATTATACTCCTAAAACTTGGTTTTCTTTAGTTGGTTTGCAAGATTCAGATGGTCCATTTATTGTTAAAGGACAAACAAATTCTAAGAAACATCAATGGAATACAATGATGTTTGCTCCAACAAAAGCAGATGCTATTCGTATTTCTATTGATTTAAAAAATGATTATTATTTAGGTTCTCAAGATATAATTATTAGAAAATATGAACCTTTAATTAAGTTAGGTGATTCCATAAATGGTTTATCTTTTACTAATGAATGGAGATTCTTTTTTTATAAAGAAGAACTATTAAGTTATGGCTTCTATTGGTCAGAATGTGATATAAAAGGTAGTATAGATGAGGCTGGAATAGATTTTGCTAAAAAAATATCAAAGATAGTAAGCAAAAGAACCAGTTTTTACACAATAGATATTGGTCAAAAAGAAAATGGTGAATGGACTGTTATTGAATTAAATGATGGTCAAATGGCTGGATTTTCTGATAATGACCCACACAAATTATATTCTGGACTTTCGAAATTAAAAATATAATGCATAAAACCTGCATTTTATGTAAACGTTCTGGGCCAACACCTGATAAATTAGATTATCTTTGTTCCAAGGGTCGTTGCAGTAGCCTTAAACCACCGCCTGATGGCAGAGAGCCTATGATAAAAGCAGTAAGCACATATGAGTGTGAATGCGGTTATGATTGCTGTTATCCATCTTATTGTAGCAATTGTGGTGCCCATTGCTTTCCTAGTCATTATAAATATTTAGAAGAACAACAAGGAAATCATAATAATAATGATTATTAAACTTGAAAAAAGACACTATATATACATAGTTGCAAGCATAATTGGTATATTAGTTTGCTTATTAAGTGGATATATGATTGCAATTGGTAATGCCATTGGAATTTTTACATTTTTATTAGGAATGGTAACTTTAGGAGTTGGCCGTTCATACCTTCAAGGATTACCTAATTCTAGAGGACAAGTTGAAGATGACTAAGGTTGAAAAAGATAAACTTTTTTCATTAATGAATTCTTCTATTAAAGCCAAAATTCGTCAAGAAAAAGCGAACTTAGAAAAAAACAAGTTAGATAAAGCCTTACAAAAAGCATGTAAGCACCCGTATATTGGTTCGCAATGGAGGCCAAGTCTTTCATCTGGTTATGATTGTAATGGTGGAAGTAACTATAACCCTGGGCATTTAATTTGTTTAGTATGTGGCCTTCAACATTTTAATGAATATGATGCAGGCCCTTTATATAATCTTCACTATAAAAATGAAGTTATAAGAGACAAAGATATAAATAATCTTTGGAAAATAGTGGGTTCTAAATTAATTAAAAGCATGATTCTTCAAGATATACCGGCAACAGAAGTAAAATATTTATTAGGAAAATGATATGGCAGAATTTAAAGTAATAGCAGATAAAATAAGATTATTTCCACACCCAGGAGCAGATAAATTACTTCTTGGTAAGGTTGGTCCATTTCAAGTAGTTGTTGGTAAAGACAATGATTACAAAGAGGGAGACATTGTAATTTTTGCTCCTGAACGTAGTATTCTTCCTGATGAAATTAAAGGAGACTATTGTAATACAGAAACTGGTGTTTCTTATTTGAGCGGTCCTGATTCTAACCGTGTTAAACGTGTACGCTTACGTGGAGAATACTCTGATGGTGTCACGCTTAATAGAGATTGGGTTGTAGAAAAACTTGGTCTTCCTGTACTTGAAGATATTGCTTTAAATTATGATTATTCAGAAGCATTAGGAATAAAAAAATACGAACCACCTATTCCATTTAATATGAGTGGACAACTTGAACGTATTGAAGATGTTTCTTTTGCGGTCAATCATGATGTTGAACAATTTCGTCTTTATGTTGATGAATTCATTGATGGTGAACCTGTAATTGCAACCGAAAAAATTCACGGTTCTCAAGTAAACATTCAACGTACAAGTAAAGGACGTTGGTATGTTACTTCCAAAGGTATTGGTAAAAATGGTCTTGCTATTCAAGAATCAGAAGGCAATCTTTATTGGCAAGCATTAAATAATTCTGGTTTGAGAGAATTACTTGATGAATCACTAGGAACAGATGAAAAGAACCAAGAATATCAATTCTTTGGTGAAGTTTTTCCATGTCAAAAAGGTTATAATTACGGACAAGATAAGGCTACACTAAGATTATTTAGATTGAGAATTGACGGAAGAGAAATCCCTTTTTATGAAGTAAAGACAACTTCTAAAATATTAAACGATGAAAATGCTTCTTTCCATGAAACATCAAACATATTTGGTAAATTTTGGGAGAAAATAATTGAACTTTGGGTTCCAGTCATTTATATGGGTCCATTTAATGTAGAAAAATTAGTTGAAGCATCAAAAGGTTTAGAACAAGTTTCTGGTAAACAATTACACATACGCGAAGGCGTTGTTGTCTCGCCACAAGATACTCGTAGAAGTAAAGAAGGATTTCCTTTACTTTTAAAAATAATTAATCCTAAATACAAAGATACTGATGAAAGTTTCTCATAAAAATGACAGATGAAGAATTACGTAAAAAATTAAAAGATACATTTGAATCACTTTTAAATCAAACCGAAAATAATTTATTTTATGCAAAATTATCTTTAAATAAAAGTGATATTACTGAAGAAAAAAAGAAAGAATTAAAAAATATTATTGCGATTAATAATATTCAATTAATTTGCACTAAATCATATCTTACTGAAATTGAAAATTTTGACCGTGAAGTAATGGAAGTTCTTGTTGAATCTTTAGAACATTTTACTCCTCTACTTAAAGAAGCTTCTAATGAAATTCTTAATAAGACTCAAGAACTTTACAATAAAGAACTAAATTCATGACAAAAAAACAAAAATTAGATTCTTGTCCTTCCTGTCATCATCCTTGGGCTTGGCGTTCATTTGGATGGGGCGGTTCTAGAACTGGATGCTCTGAAGAAACTAGTTCTGGACCTTGTAATTCTGATTATTCATATTGTGAATGCAAACATGAATTTCATTGGATAACTAGATGTACCTTTGTAAATAAAAACATTAACAAACAAAATTATATTTATAGAGGTCGCGATTATGACCAAAATGGTAGATGTACTATTGAATCATATCTTATGACTCCAAACATGGAATGTGAAAAACATATATCTCCTCTTGACAAAGCACAAATAGATTTACTAATGGCAAATAAAAAAACAAAAGTCGAAGCTATTAGAAATAAAAAAGAATTAGATTTTAAAATAAAAGAAGCTAAAAATTTACTTAAAGAAAACGGCTACAAAATAGTAAAAACATGAAATATAAGTGGGAACAAAAACAAAAAACAACAACTTGGGCAGAACTTCGAATAAATAACGATGAAGTTCGAGTTTGTGATTTTAATATGACGGATGCTAAACCCGAAAAATGTAAAAATGGTATACATAGTGGTGTTTATCATTCAGACAGAATTTACTATGATGATGGCGGGTCTTGCTCATATATCAGAGTTTGTAGTAGGTGTCATGCAGAAGTCAAATCAGATATTTTGGATTTATTATATTAAATGAAAAAATTTCTTCAAAAAATATTCTGCAATTTTCAATTTCATTGGTGGATGACAAATGAATATTTTTTAAACCAAAAGTTTAAAACCGTAACAGCATATTGTTACTCAATAAAAAGAACTTGTAGAATTTGTGATATCAAAGGAGAGTTAATAATATATGACTGCTAATAATAATAAAACAGTTTGGGTTGTTGAATATCGAGAAATAGATGCAGTAGATAATTGTGTTGCACATATTGCTTCAACAAAATCTAAAGCTATTAAATTTATATTAGATAATCCCAATTTTAGCACAATAGAAACTAAATGGTATTGGTGGTTAGCAGAATATAATGTTGATTCTAATGATACCGTTTTTCCTTTTGATTTTAGCACGTATGTTTCACGTAATGGCTTTGAATCAAAAGAATTATGGCAAGTTTTAAATAATAATACACCCAAGAAAGTAAAAAATGAAGAATAAAGAAGATTTTAATTATGTAATTGCTCGTCAATGGGAATCTGGAGCTTTAAATTGTTATGCTTATCATACTCAAGTTAAATTTGGTAATCAAGAAGATGCTGAATATTTCTTGAATTATGTTAAAGAACAAGAGCCAAATTATGAATGGAGAATTATTAAACTTAAATGGGATGAATAATGTCAAAATTAAATACAATCAAAGTTAGTTTTGTTGACATAATGCCCGAAAAATTAGAAAATGGCATCGTTTATATTTCTGAAAAATTTGCTTTGGCAATTCATAAATGTTGTTGTGGAGAATGTGGCTGGGAAACGGTAATGCCTTTTAATTTACCAAATTGTGATAGCCAAGCAAAAAATCCACATGCATGGGAAATAATATTGAAAAAAACAGAAGGCGCAGAAGATATTGTATCTTTCACGCCTTCAATTGGTAATTTTCAATATCCGTGTAAATCACATTACTACATTACAGATAATAATATTATTTGGATTTAAGGAATAGAATTTATAGTTACATAAACAAATAATGAAAAAGGAAATTGCAAACTAACAGGTGTATCTGTTAAAAATTGAAAATCTAAATTAATTGCTGTGGTACTTATCGGTACAATTAAGGTTGAATTTGAAGTATATGGTAAACCAAGATTAGTTAATGGATTAACATAACTTGTTGATTCAGAAGTAAAAACCGGAACAGAACCGCCATTATAAAATTGTGTTTGGAATTGTATAAATTCAACAGAAGATTCAATCGTAACATCACTACAAAAAGCTTGGACTATACATTCTAAATTTTGGTCGGTACAACCTTCTGGTACTGGTGGCGGAACTATTTGTAAAGATGCTTGAGGTGATGAAACTACACTTGCAGTTATTCCTCCGCTTGCAAATCTTTCAGTAATGGAAATACCTCCAGCAAAAAAATAACTATTTGTATTTTGACTACCAAATACAAATACATGACTTCCTAAATATCTAGATACTATATGAGAACTGCCGCTGTTGCTTCCACTATTATTACTACTAGTTTGAGGAGGATTAATTGAAATAACAATAGTATTTCCAATAGCATATCCAGTAGAAAAATAAAAATTACCTGTTGGAGCGCCAGAACCACTAAACGTAATATAATAATTATTTGATATATTTAATGATAATACTGAAGTAGAAATTTCATTGTTATTTACTGTTTTTGTATCTAATAAAGTATTATTTTCGCCATCATAAATTTTAGCAGTTGTACCATTAGGAATAACTGATTGATTAATGTCACTAGACGCAAAATTTACAAAGAGAAGCGTAAAAGTAGACATTTTGTTATTCCTTTAAAAATAAATTTATTAATTATTAAATACACCAAAAGGTGTTACTTTAACAACAACTGAAGGAATACTAATTGAAGTGGCACTTGAATCAGCATAACCAAATTGTACAGGAATACTTGATGGTATACTTGTTCCATTACCAATACAGGTTGAACCAGTAATACTATAAATAACTTTTGAACCACTTGCGTATGTGTAAGTAGATGTTGTTGGTGCAAAAGATATAACCATAGTATCTACCGATGTAACACCATTAATACTGATTGTTGGTGTCGTTGTTGGAACACTTCCTAAAGTTAATTCTATGATTGCAGTTACTTCTACTAAAACATCAGCAATATCATTAAGATTTGGTGCAATAGAGGTGGCATTAGTAACACCAAAAGCACTTGCTCCAGGTAGACTTAATGTTCCATTTCCACTAGTCCATGTAAGTTGACCACCGCCAGCGTTTGTAGAAGATGCACTATCACTTTGGAACCAAGTTCCACCAACGATATTATTTGAACTAATACTAAAATTAGTGCCAAAATCAGCTAACAATCCTCTGGCATAATAACCATTAGATTGAAGTGCAGTTTGAGAAATATAATCAAATCCAGTTAAACTATTTCCAAATGTAACATAACTTCCACCAGGAATAGTAGAAGCATTACTAAAGGTTGGAGTTACAGTTAATTCTGTAGAACTTGGAACAGCAGTAACAAGTACAATGGCATAAGCAGAAGTTGAAGAATATACAACCAATGCAGAACCAGGTAAAAATTGTGAACTGTCAGTAACCATTAATGTTCCAGATACACCTAAACCAAAATTATCATCTTCAGCAGAAGGATTAATAGTTCCAGAAGTAAATGCAGGAAATACGGGACTATATGCAGCCGTTGTTTTTACAGGAAGACTAGCAATTGCAGTTGATGTTGTTGCATTATACAAAGATGGAGGAAGAACAGAAACACTCAAATTATTCGCATTGTTTGCATAATAAAGGGTGCTAGTATTGAAAAAATATGTTCCACTAGGCGCACCAGAACCACTAAATTTTACAGAATATTCAGCAGGGCCAGCAGTAAGAACAACAGCAGTTGTTGGTGCTACCCCATTTTGAACGGTTTGAGTATCAACTAATTGATTTGAACCATTATAAATCATACAAGTAGAACCATCTGGTACAACTGGTGTCTCGCTAGATGTAGCATAATTTATAAAATTTAATACGGTTGGTAAAACTGCCATTTTATATTCCTCTTTTAAAAAAGATATTCTACATAAAATTATGCAATATTCATAAAATTTTAACTTATAAATAGACAATTTTCTTACTTTACTATATAATCCATTTACTATGAAAATATTCGCTATACAAAATCCAAAGAAAAAAATCATAAATAAATGGCATATTTTTTCACATCTTGAAGATAATATTTTATATAGACCAAACTCAACGGTTTATTATGCTTCGTGCGGTTCGAGTTATGAATATAATCCTAAACATGAAGATTCTATCTATACAAAATTTAAAATAAAACCGATTATACAAGAATATACCAAAGATGATGAAAAACTTCTTTGTCCATCCTGTGTAATGCAAGCATGGAAAAGTGGTATAATTATGGTAGTACCCGTACCAGAAAAAGATGAATTTTACAATGAAGACGACTATTGATATTTCATGTCCAAATACGCATGGCTCTCAAGAAGATTGGAATGGATTTAAATGAAATATAAAAAACCAAAAGTTAAACCATATAAAGATGCAAAAGAACCTGAAAGGATTATTCTTTCTAGAAAATCAAAATTAATTTTGCATAATTTAAATCAAGATGTGCATGAATATTTAAAAGAAAATCCTGTGCCCGAAATAGAAGTGGAATAATAATAATGAAACGTAATTTATTTTTAAAATCAACAGCCGCTACAGCAGGACTAGTAGCAATATCTCCTATAACTGCTTTAGCAAATAATAATAAACCCTCAAAATTATTTGAAGGTATGTATAGAACAGAATATCAAGACCCTAATTCTTCTTATAAAGAATATTTAAAATATGATGTTTATTTTAATGATGAAAAATTAGACCTTTTATCTATCGTAAATGATAAAAGTAATATATATTTTTTAATTTCTGATGGAGAAAATGGGCACAAATTTTTGGAAACCGCAATAGATAATCATGTTAATGTTTCTTTAGATATGGATTTTATTAAAAATAAAAAACTTAAAAATATTAAATGTTATTTATCAAAATTTATAGACCATACTAACAAGACATATCATCCTTATTGGTTTTCAAATCAATATCCTTCTATGAAACTTCCTCTTAAAGGAATAAGCAATGATGGTGTTATCTTTGCAGAATATGTTGATATTTTTACCCCAATACCTAAAGGATATATACCAGATTAATAATAATTTCTTAAAAGATTATGAAAAATTTTAAATATTTAAATCAATTTTGTAAATTGACTGTCTCATCTTTATTTAAACAAAACAAAAAATATTCTGAATTATTTAAAGATTTGTTTGAAATAATACCTTGGGAAACCAAACATGTTTTTGGTAATAGTGAAAGACTAGCCTGGCATTTTTATTTTAATGATGAAGTTGTAAACGTTCTACCATTTACAAAATCAAATAGCTTTTGTTTTACAATGACAGATGGAGAAGGTGGCCATAAATTTTTAAAAACAGCAATTACAAATAATATAGTTGTAAAAACTGATATCACCTGGAAAATGAAAACAACACCTTATAAATTTACTACTGAAACTTATACAATGGGACAACTATTTGACCATAAAAATAAAACATATCAACCACATTGGATTTCAGAAAAAATTTTATCTATTGGTACAATTGTTTATCCAGGTTATGAATTTGCTAAAATGACAAACTCTATTCCAGAAAATTATAAACCAGTTGATTGGAAGACAAATACCTTCGTTATCTAATTTTTACTATCAGATGAATAAAAATAAAAATTATTCTTCAACCAACTATCCATTTCAATAGCCTTATCAGATGCACCATCATAATCAATCTTCCGAAATAAATCACGTAAAGATAAGCCATAACGATATAACCAAGGGTCATGAGGATATTTAATAGCCCAATCCATAAATGAATCCTCTACCCAAATAGCCTTATTAAAAAGATAATGTCCATCATTAGGATAACCATAATCAGCACGAATATTTAAATCCTTTAACTCATTCCTAATCCCTAATATGGACTTCTTCATATGACCAAAATATGCATCCGCAGCAGCCATATCAGATAAATGAGAATTGTTAGTAGTAGTTGTTTCTTGGGCTAAAACCTTATTGCTTGTCAAAAATTCTAAACAGAAAAATATAGCAATAAGTGTAGTAATAAAAATAACAACGACTTTTTTTGTTCTTTTCAAAATTTCCCTTCCCTTTCTACGGGCAATATAATAAATACCATAAACATTGACTATTGTCAATAGAAGAATAATAATAAGAAGAAGAAGAAGAAGAAATATCAATATGCCCTACATACATCAAACAAAACGTCATAATCATCATGAAATAGGAAAAATCTATAAAGTAGAATTTAACCCGGATATTACAAAAGAAGAAGAGAAAAAACAAAAATTACTCATAGATGAATATTATTACTATGACCAAGAACAAGGTAAAGTCTTAATAGATGAAGAGTCCTTCTATAAGAAGAAAAAGGTGGTAGAACAAGAACCATCATCATCACTATTATCCTTTGAAGAAAAATTCCATCAATTTAAAACCAAAAATAATACACATAACAAAAAATGACATTAAAAACAGAAGATTTAATAATAGACCAAACCTCTCTTGTCCATGTAGACCCACATAATAGAACCCCTAAATCTATTGTATTTGTAGTTAAAGAAATCTTTAAATCTCAAGATGATGAAAAAGTTTATGTCAATGGTAATTTTGTAGGATGGGTACTCTTGTCTTCATGTTATGATATCTATGATTTATGTGAAGTAGAAATTACAAAAGGTATTAAAAAAGCCGTTTCTAAAAAAATTTCATAAGAGAAAAAAAGACCGGGGTATTTTTAGAAAATCCTATTCGGCGATGCCGGAATTGAAAAAGCCTATACCCGATTTTTGAAAAATTTGCATATAGAGAAAATAGGCTTGGCTCTTTACGGCATAGGGCATAGCATCAGGATTTACCCCCCCTCCTCTTTACAAAAATTTTACAGAGAAATGTCAAGTCTTTTTTGTAAAGAAATCTATGTATTATACACAATAAAAGAGGGAGGACCTTTCGGCCCTCCCCTTTGTGCTTTTACTTATCGAATCCTGGCACGACCCATTCAATGTGGGCCGTGCGCGCTTGCTTTGATTCGTTGGGGGTCACGACGGCGTAGAGGGTGCCCGAATGGTCCGGCTGGTCGGAGACATAGATGCGACCCCCGTAGCGGGCACGAAGGGCGTTCGGCCCGTCGCTACGTGCGCCGCGCGTCACGGCATTGGGTTGATAGCGAATGAAGAGGGTTTCCTCCGAAGCCTGGGCCAAGCGCGCAGCCTGTTTGGCAGCATATTCGATGGCCTCGGTAAGGGCCTCCCCGTTGACGTCATCCTCCGTGACCAGGACCGGCATTTGGAGGAACCGTTGCTTTTGGGCCGGTTCACCGCAGGGGAGGATACCCTGGGCTTGAACCTCGGGGGATTCTTTAACTTCCGCTTCTTCCTTCTCGGTCATCGGACGGCGCAGGGCCGCGACGGCGATATATCCCGCCACGGGGTCCCGGTCATACGCCTCGCGCATAAGTTTAACCATCCCGACCGAGGAAACGACCTCCTCAAAGGACCGGCGTAACTTCGCGCCACGGCCGGTCCGGTTCAGGGTGGCCTCATATGCTGCCCGCAGGGCGATGGTCATGTTCGTGACGCGAACGCCAAGCGCGACCTGTGCAGGGGTGGGGGCGGTGGTGACTTTTTGCATCGTTTCCATGTTCTAATTATATCGAATTAGAAGGGTTATGTCAAACCGCTTGCGCGATATTGACGTAAGCGAAAGCAATCATTTTGCCTCGCGAATTGTTGAGGGTCACTTGGAGGCACCCTTCGCCCCAGGGGGTAAAGGTGCAATAGTAGCCGCGCTTGATGGTGAAGTTCTTAAACGGTTCCATGTCCTGATTATACAGAACAGAAGGGGTTATGTCAAATACATTAAAAAGGGAATACCTCGCATTCTCACTTCCTTCGCCCTACGGCGGGAAGGGGACCAACCTTCCCGCTTATTATAGAGTTAAAGGGTCGTTTTGTCAAATGGCCCCGCAGGGGTAATGGGTTGTCCTGGTCATCGGCGCGCACCCATAGGCGACCAGAACACCAGAGAAGGCCCGTTCTGAATCCGTTAGGCCATCCAAACCGATTTGGTGGGGTTTGCGGCGTCCTTTGTGTTGGCCCTCTTTGTAGGCCCGTTTTTGGGCCTTCTTGTCGATACGTTGGGCCGCAAGGTCCGCTTCCAATTCTGCAAGGTGGGCCGCTTCCTCCTGGTCCTCTTCGACGGGAGCGGTTTGGGGAGCGGGTTTGACGGCGGACGCAATTTGACGAGAATACTTCGCCAATTTTCGGGCAACGAAGCGCGCTTGCTTCGGGGTTAAGGTTTGATACTTTTCGGAACCTTCCGCAATATCGGAGAGAATTTGCGCGTCGGTGCCATTGAACCCGGTTCCGTTATTATAGGCTGTCGCTTGGGCCATTTGTTCATCGGCCGTTTGGTTCGCATAAACGACTCGGAGCGCGCGGTACGTTACCTTCCGTTGAAACGGGTTGATAAGGGTCGGTTCCGTTTGTGCAACTTCTTGCAGGAAGGATTTAATACCTTCTTGTGTTTTGAGGTCATGCACGGTCGTCGTCGTGTTATTCATAACCTAATTATACATATTAGGTGGAGTTATTGCAAATGAGGTTCCCCCAAAGTGACCAACCTCGGGAGAACCTCTTTGCGCCTAATCAATACACTTGAAGAGAGGTTTTGCTTTTCTTTCGTTTTTTCTTTCGTTAGTGTCTAACCTTGTCGGATTCGGCGCGCAGTTCGCCTATCTCATACATTCAAGGTTTAAGACTCTAGGTGATTCGCTTTCTCCTTTCTTTTGGAGGAGACTCGACAAGGGCCAAGGTTACTCAGGGGAGGTGAACGTATCCCGCTAGTTCCTTGTCTCTTTCAAACCCTTGTCGATATACGTCGTAGGTGTATTCCTACGTTCCGCTTTCTCCTACCCTTTAAGTTTAATGCTTTTCGGGAGTTATGTCAAATGTCGAAGCGTAATACTTCTTTCCGACCGTATACGTTTCATAGGCGAGGCCATCGAAGTAATCGGCCAAGGAACAGAATCCTAGCCCGAAGTCTACAAGTAGCCAAAGGTCCGACTCCATGAAGTAAAGGCCCATACATTCGCAAATATCGCGCACGTACACTTCTCCGGTGAAGAGGAGACGGAGCGCATTGTTGATGAGAAGGAAGGTGATAACTTTGAAGAGGTCGCAGTAAAGTTTCATCTTCGTTAGCATACACCTTTCAATTTATTATGTCAAATGCCTTTTAGTCGGCAACCTTTACGCGAGCGTTGCGACGATGGTTCTTGTATTTGCCTTTCCCGCGCTTCTTATTGTAGGGGGAGTGCCAATCTTCGTGATACATCGTTCCGCGCTTGGTTTTGCGCGAGACTTCCAATTCGTAACGGAGGTTTGCTTCTCGAACATCCATGCGTTAAGTATAAACCTTCTTTTTAGTTAATGCAAACCAAGAGGAGGGGGTTCTATTTATTATAGTGCAAGAAAAGAGAAAGGACCCCTACCCTCGGGGGTCCGCTATTTCTCCCTTTTGGATGAGGTAGTCCGTCATTAGGTCCCCCGTAGACTTGAAGGGCGGAACATATGTCCGGTATGCTTCTCGACCCTCTTCCATCCAAGCGTCATAGCCATCTTGGTCGAGGATTGCATCGCATCGCATACAGGAGAGGAAACGGCCCTCATCGGTGGCATCATCACGCTTAATCGGTTTCTTCGGGTTGCCATACTCGAACTTTTCCATCGCGCAATCGACGCAGAGGCGTCTCTCGGATTGGTCGCTGTTGACTCGGTAGCCAACGATATCGTTTTCCATGTCCTAACTATACACCTAACTTTTGGTTATTGCAAGTTACCAATCGAATTTAGTGCAAACGGGGCCGCATTTTTCGCGACATTCTCCAGAAGCATAGTGGTGGCGAATATGTTCCGACCGTTTCGCTTCTCGTTGGGCCTCGCGTTGACGACGAACCTTCTCTGCTTGCGGGTCATAGGTCCGACCGAATCGGTTCACCGGGAGGGCACCGTTGGCGAGTTCATCACACCGGAGGCATCCTTCAACCTTCTTACCGAAGTTCGGGCCGTGATTGTGTTGCGTTCCCATAACCCTATATTACATTTAATTAGGAGTTATGTCAAGGGATTTAGAAGTGCGAGAAGCCTTCTCAATTCCTTGATTTGTTCTTCTTTTGCTTCGATAGCCTTTTCCAGGGCCTTCTCGAACGCTAGGATGGCCTCTTCTCCATCGGTGTAGAAGTCTTTGCGCGCGACGGAGTAGACTGTTCCGCAGGCAATTCTCCGACCATTATCGCGAACCTGTGAAACAGTAACTTCCCGAAGGTAAGGAATACCTTCGTGGTTACTGTCGATAATGAAACCTTCGGTTCCTTTGCGAATATCTTCCATCCTTTATATTTTAATTTAATCCCACAGTTATGTCAAGGAATAAGCCTATGATAAGTAGAAAGCAAAGAATGGAATAGAGGAGGGCTTGAAAAGCGCCCTCCTCTTTTTGGTTAATCACCTTCGGTTCCCGTTGCTTGCAGAAACCGTTCCCGGTTGAAACGGGGGTTCGTTATCGCCAACGAATCGGCGAAGGCAAGGGCCGCAGAACGTCGAGCGGAACGGAGACTTGCCGAATGGGAAGGCATCCCTTTGATGGTGTCGGCAATCAGTTGAAAGTCTTTCTTCGTCATGTGCTTACTATAAACCTATAACGAAGTTTTGTCAAAGACTTACTTTCTCCGCTTGTTGTGATTTCCCCATCCCACAGTTTTCCAAGAATGAGGGAAAATTTCTTCAATGAACATAGCGACCTTAACAGGTATACCATACGAACGGTAGAGAGACTCCACTATGAGGGTTTGAAAGGTATCATGCCTTCCCCCTTCTCTTCCGTGATATACGTGGTCGATATAGTGCCCTAATTCGTGCAAGAGGGCCGCAGTATGTTCTGTCGTGGAACCATTTTTGCGGAAGTGTAGATAAATGATTTTGCTACGGGAAAAGTACCTTCCCGTATCTTTGTGGGCATCACGAAGCGAAGCAACTATGACCCGAGGAGCGGGTATGCCATAATCTTTACAGACTATGTTTGCATATTCTTGTGCCCATGTGGTCAAAGAAATGTTCACTTGATAAGTATAACCTTTTTTAAGTAGTTATGTCAAAGGCTTGTTCTCTTTAATTTATTATAGAGTAAAAGAAAGAGAGGCTCCCAGGGCAAGAACCTCCTCTTCGCTTTACTTTTTCTTGCCTTTCTTGGGTTCCATGTTGCGTTGACCCTTGGAGGCACGGATTTGTGCCCGCGTCATCTTCTTACGCTTGCGGGGTTGCTTGTCCACGGGGAGGGCCACAGGTGCCAGGATGGACAAACCCTGTTCCTCGGCGCGTTTATGCCCTTCCAGGACCCATTCGATATTGACCGGAACGGTGTTCGGATTTTGCGAGAAGTTCTTCGCAGCGAAGGGGGCGAAGGTGGTCGTCATTTGCTGTTCCATGAATTAAGTTTATACCTTCTCGGAAGTTTTTGCAAGCGAACCTTTGTTTTTATAGGCCGTTGTCCACTTGTGCCACTTGGTTCCAAAGTGTATCCCCATATGGTAGGAGACAACTCCACGATTTTGTTTCAACGCATGAGCATAGCAGAAACGGTAAAGGCGTTGCTTCTGAAACTCTTTCACCTTCTTACTCTATCATAAACTGAAAGATAAAGCAAATATAGTTTTAAGATATTATAGCATTAAAGGAAGAAAAGAACCCCCGGAGGGGGTCTAGTTGTTAGCCGAAAAGTTTGTCAAGTTTCATAACCTGATTATACCTTTTTGTTGATGTTATTGCAAATGAGAGGAGTTTTCAATTAACGGGAAGAAAACTCTTAACAACTCCCGGCCTTTTCTGTGTCCCATTCGACCACGGGGGCCAACCTTAATTTAAGTATAAAACTATTTGGTAGTTTTGTCAAACTTCCAGGTTGGCATGACTTCTTCGCGAGCCTGTTCTAGGCACAGGATGCACGTATATTCGTCCGCAACGATGCGAACCGTATCCCGAGGGCGAAAGTCTGTTACCTTCGCACCACAACGAATTGATTCTGTTTTCTTGTCGAAAAGGTGGTTTAGCATGAAAGTGCGAGAAGCCTTTCTTTCCAATCCGAGGAAAGTTTATCCCCTTCTGCTTTTTCTTGAAGAAGTTCGTACAGTTCGGGATAGGTAACATAATCCCGAGTATCACCTTCATCGGAGCAGAGAACCTCTACTGATTCACCTGCAACCGAATGAATCATGGGATTCGGTCCCATAAGAATTGAAACTTCCTTCCCATTCTCGAAAGAGATTACCGCATGACGTACACCACGCGAGGTCAAGAAGTGTGGTTTGATTTCAACTCTCATGCACTAATTATATCTTAAATTGAAAGATAATGCAAGAAGAAAAGAAGAAGCCTTGGGATGCTTGATTCCAAGGCTTTTCTAATATGTTATCCGTTATATTCGGAGAAACAACGCCCCTCGTCTAGTGCGACTTGATAGCGTTCGATGGATTCGATACAACTTTCTAATTGTAGACGCGCCATCAGTAGGTCGCGATGAATCCCGCGATTATAGGATTTTTCGATGTTGACTTTATCAATAGTATCACAGGAATCATATCGCGCATGATACTCTTGAAGTTTGTTCTTCATCGCTTCTAATGAAGTGATTACATCAGAAGTGTTAAAGTTAGAAACCTTCGATTTAGCCAAAATTTTCTCCTTAGAAGAGTAAGCCCTAGAAGGGCAAAATTAGTTTTTACAAACCAAAACATATCAAATTACCAAAGTTATGTCAAATGTAGGTTGTTCTATATATAATAGTGTTGAAAATAAGAAGAAGGAGAGGTTAATTACTCCTCTCCTACTTTCCGCAAGGCGTCCCTTACTTGCCCGTTTTACATTCAGGTGGTGCCATACCTACACCATTCCGACAGGTGTTGTGGTTCTAAGTTTTTTAGTCCCTGGAAGTCAAACCCTAGACTTAAAAGCCTCCAGCGGGATTGTTTCCGTATCATCGCTTTTGTATCACGGTAAGGACGAACAATCAATTTCCTTACAACCAAAGTATATCAAAGCATTGAAGTTATGTCAAATGGAGTTTTATTCTATGTATAATATACTTGAAAAGAGGAAGGGGAACCGGAGTTCCCCATTCTTCTACTTAATCCCGAGGCGGCGTTTGATTTCCGCTTTAACGAGGCGGGCTTGTTCGCCCTTGTAGGTGGTGGCGTTGGAGAGGAAATACATTCCAATGGACCGACCGGAGTCCGCACCATAGGCATCCTCGAATGAGGCCATATCGGACATGGCCTCTAAGTAGGGAACCGCACCGAAGTAGATTTTGGGCTTCCAGGACTTGCGAACGATATACGCAAGTTCGTTGACCGTCTTGCTTTTGAGTTCTTCCGCCGAAACGACGTTGTTGTTGTTGCTGATTTCCATAAACCTATTATACCTTTCGATAGAAGTTATTGCAAGAAAAAGAGCCTATCAGATTTCCGATAGACTCTCCAGACTTAATCCTCTGTTTCGATTTCAAACATATCATTTCCTAGATAACGCACAGGCGTATCCGAAATGATATTGGCGACAATTTCCAAACCTTTTCCAGACGCCTCTCTAAGGGTTTCGGTTAATTGATTCAAAAGGTCTTGAAAAGAAATAACTTCTTTTGCCATGTTTATATCATTCTCTCTTTCTTGAAGAATCCCTTTAGACTTGTGAAAATTTAATAATCTTCCGCTCGCCGCGCATCGGTTTCGTCTTGGTTGACGCCACTTGCAATAGTTCGACCAGAATCTTCGTCGTTGAACGTATCGACTTCGGTTCCATCCGGTAATTCGATATATTCACGAACGAGGCATTCATCATCAACGTCAACATCGACTGTTTCGATATTACTCACGTTGAGGGTAGAAGGAAAGAAGTCGCAGGAGGAGCGCACTTCGGTGCCACCATCCCATACCGAAACGTATGTTGCTTTCATGTTTTTATTCTCCGAATCTATCGGGAACGATTTCCCACTTGCCGACTTTGTTTCCGTTGCTATCCAAGATATTCTCTTGGTCCCCGACGTATTGAGTGCTTTCATCGGAGGAATAACCCCGGAAAGAATTGGCGATAGCCGTCTTGACTTCACCGAAGGTTTGCATCGCATCGTTGTCGAGATTGATTTCGAGCGTCATCTTCATGCTTTAAGTTTAACAACTTTCGGCAGTTATTGCAAACCTAATGAACAATAGGAAAATGAATCGCCGGAACCCACGTTAATACCCACAGAACAAGCCAACAGGGGTAAACGAATGGGCAGAAAATACCGAATATCGCGGCGACGTACCAAGGAGCCCAAACTCCAAAAACCCAGAAGAGAATAAACTCTGCCAGGAGACAAGAAACGAGGTATATCACCGAAAGGAATAATAATTGTATACCATAGAAAAACTTAATAAATTCATCCATACTGTTATTCTACAACTTTGGGGAGGATTCTGCAAGGGTTCTGATTATTATAGTTTAATAAAAAGAAAGGCAGGCTTTTTCTCCTTAGCCTGTCTCTCTTTTTTTGAGGAGGGTTTCAGTATTGAATCCGAACAGCCCCGCCGATGGTCAACTCTTTCCCTTGAACCGGATTCATCGCTTCCCGAACGAGGGAGAGGAGTTCCGGGAAGGAAGCGACCTTGGCCCCGTATTGGGTGTTAAGCATCCAAGTGCCGGGATGGCTTTTGGTCACGTTGTATAGTGCCAAAGCACTTTGTTTGTGAAGGGCGATGATTGCGTCATCTGATTGGAGGATGAAGTCGATATCCTCTTCTTTCGAGGGATAGATGACGAAGTTTCGCACCTTGCGGGCACCAGGGAGTTTGAAGTCAACGCTTGGAATGATGTTCTTCATGTCCTAAGTATAAACTAATAACGAAGATTTGTCAACTAATAGTCTTCTTCTTCGTCCTCGTTATCCTCCTCTAGGTTTACGTCGTCCATAACATCTTCGGTCGAATAGCCCAAGACGTAAGCCTCTGGAAGAATTTCTTTCCCATTCCAAACTTCTACCTTATCAGAAATAAGGTGATTGAAGTAAAGGTGTTTAACATCTACTACTACTTCATCGGGAACGCTAACATTGACCCAGGTGACAAAGGTTAAAGTTTTCATGTGCTTATCATACACCTTTCAGAAAGTTATTGCAAATAGGGTTATTCAATTTATTATACACCAAAAGAGAGAAGAGAGAGCCGGAGCCCTCTACTTCAATCTTCCTTACACTTCCTTGACTTTGTACCCGAAGTTATTGAACACCTTAAGCACGTTCTCGGCGGTGCCGAGTCCGGGATTGCTATAATCACGTTGGCGGTTGTAAAGGGTTTGAGCCATAACGAGACTGATTTTGTTACGCGAAACCGTGAAGATGTAACCTTCGGTTTCGACAGCCTTCTTCGTTTCGGTCAAACCCATGCTGGTCAATTCGCGAAGGAATTTGATAGCCCCGATTTTATCGTAATCCCCATAAGGGCCGATAATGATAAACTTCAACGAAAGCGGGTCTTGCTTGCCTTCGATACGCAATTCGAGCAAACCCCGAAGGGCCATGTCGGTCACAATCGAAACGAAGGAGGTGCCATCCACCTTGTTATGGGGGATGAGGATTTCTTGGTCGCCTTGCTTCAAAACAATGTTCATCATGTTTTTATTCTACCTTTTTCTTGAAGTTATTGCAAGAAAGAATTATTAGGGAACGTAGAAAACAGGTGAACCATAATCAGGATTGTATTCCTGAACAGTTTTCCATTCGATGAGATTTTGTTCTTCCAAAGCCCGAATGGCTTGAAGTGCAGCAACGCGAGTCACACCCGGCAAGAAATGAATGACCGCCCCAACTTGCCGAGGTTCTTTGTTCTCATTGTTATTGTTCATACTTCTATTATCAACCTTTAGGGTAGTTTTGTCAAAAATTATTCAATTTATTATAGCATAAGAAAAGAAAGAGGGCCAAAGCCCCCTTTTAGTCCGGGTCGTACTCTTCCCCAGGCGCTTCGTCGTGCATATAGCGCATGACTTCAACATCTTCGACCTCCGCGAATTTGATTCGAGGAGTCTGCTTATATGCGGCGTCCCGAATCTCATCAATATCGGGGTTCGCATTATCCAGATTAACTTGATATTTGCGAACCTCCGTAACAGTTTCTGTTAGAACGAACAGGGGCATCCGTAGTCCTCCTCTTCTTCCCATTCTTCATAGTCGATATTCTCGTCAAAGAAGTCCTCTTCTTCGACAAATTCGCCATTCGCTTCGGAAGCGAGGCAGTTTTCCTCGAAACGGATGGCATCCCCGAAGGGCATCGAGTCGTAGGGGTCGTAAGATTCGTAACCGCTGTAATCTTCATCCATAAACTAATTATAGACCTTCTCTTTAGTTACTGCAAGCGGAGAGAGGATACCAACGGCCACCATCTTTCCCTCCGCTTGCATGATAGCGAGGCAACTGCGGGACGCAGAAGATTTCCCCTTCCCGCTTCTTGGTAACGTAGCAAGGAACGTCTTTCAAGCGACCACGACGAGGTGTAGCGGCCTGAAGAAGGTTGGCATCTTTCAACTAATCCACACCTTGTAGGCATCGGCAAGGTCGTAAAGATAGTCGAGCGAATCATTAAAGTCATCTACCGACCCATTTACAGATGACTTGTAAAAATCGTTTGATAAGTCCGTAGTGTCAAGAACATTGAAAGGTGAATTTACTCGAAGCCTTTCCATGATTTGATTTGCAGCGGCCTTGACTGAATCTTCATCTTCAGAAGTGTCAAGAAGGTCTTTGATTTGGAATTGAGACAGCCATTTACCCATATTATTTCTCCAGCAAAGCGACAAGGAACCCATGTTGATAGATGAAGGGTAAATTATCGAAGAGAGCCTTCTGGTTCTTCGTTGCCAGGGAGAGAGCAAACTCCTTCGCCTTGTTATAGGCGCTCAACTCCACAAAGGAGGAGGTCAAAAGTTCTTTCGCTTCATCTTTCGTCATCATGCTCTAAGTATAAACTTATTGCGGAGTTATGTCAAAGGAAGCGGAATTGTAGACTCGAACCAAACTTCTTTGTCGTAATCATTATACGTGATTTTAACATGGCTGTATTCTACGGCATGGCGATGAATAAGATTTTTCGCAAGATTCAATGCGCCTTGCTTTGAGTCCCGAGTCCAGAATTGGACTTGTGCGGGATATTCACGTAGGGTTGCAATGATGACAAATGGTTCGGTATACTTCATGCTATGAATATAAACCTATTCAGGAGTTTTGTCCAACAATGGGAGGAAAGAAACGATATTCTTTCTTAATTTATCATAAACAACTCGAACAGTCTGACCCTGCCATTCGAGCGTATGAATAGTGACCCGATTTGATTGGGTCACAACATTTTGACTTCGACCGGACATAATATGACGCTTTAATTCTATCATATTTTGATGGTTGAAGTCAATTCCGTAACGCTCCAATGCCCTCCGCTTGGCATGTTTACGTTGGCACTTCCCTTTGCTAACTCGCTTTCCCATTATTGTTGTTCCCTTAAATAATTGGTGGGGAAGGTGGGACTCGAACCCACATGAGATTTCTCCCGTCGCGTTTTAAGCGCGATGCTTCTGACCAATTTAGCCACTTCCCCGAATAGATGGATGACTATAATATCCTCCGCATTTTCGAGAACAATAATTTTCTTTTGTTACTTTATTTTTTTGTCTGTCTTGGCGCTCACGTTGACTAACTTCTGCTTGAAACTCTTTTCCGCAAGGGCAAGTATATGTTTTATATTTTCTTTGCCTTCCGTGGTCAACCCAAACGGATTTTCTTCTATTTTCTATTCCGCTCAAAACTTGCAAGTTCGACAGTTCATTGTTTCTTATGTTTCCATCCTTGTGGTCAACTTCTTCCCAATCCTCAAGTTTCCTTCCTAATGCTTCTTCCATGAGGTAACGAGGATAAGAAATAGTTATCAGGGATTTATCGTCTAATTGCTTGACAATTCTGCTTCTGCCGTCCTTGGCAGTATATGGTCCGTATATCTTCATGGCTAACAACCTCTTTGTTAACCATTATATTAAAAAGTTATTTGGTTCGACCAGCAATAGCCTCTACATAATTTTCAAGGCAACGACGAGTATGATATTCTGGATTTTTGTTATTAAATTGACTGTAGTAATTCAACAGCCCTTGCTTTTGACTGTCACCTGGTTTAACTGTAACAGTAAACTCGTTAAACACAAATGAAACCGGATTGCCTAGCCGGTTTGCAAACTCGCGAGCATATTCAACTGCTCCGTTAATATGATGAATGCTGTTTATTGACATACTCCTATTCTATCAACTTTCTTTAGTTATTGCAAAAAAATGACTAAAGAGGACCAGAACCTAAAAAGTAGTCCTCTTCCTCTTCTTCATCTTCTTCTACGGCGAAGGTGGCACTCAGTCCTGGATGACTTGTGCTAATAGTGTTATAGCGTTCTTCGGTAAGCCGAACCTCGCGTTCATAGATAGCAGAAGCGATGCGCGCAAGGCTACGTCCGTCGCTATGTTCGATACGTTGCACCAAGTCACGAATGAGGTCCTCGCGTTCAATCTTCATGACCTTATTTTATCAACTAATTGGAGTTCTTGCAACTCATACTATTTATTATATAACTAAAAGAAAAAAGGAGGACGAACCTCCTTTAGACAGGGAATCGAGGAAGAGGTTTTTCGGTTTGAGGGCTTGCTTTGAGAAACTCTACGTGCCCCTTTAGGTCCTCTGCTGCCTTCAAGTAATCACCACGCTTATACTTGCGGCCGGTGTATTCTGAAGCCATCTTGAGCATTTGAACAGGTCCAACGCCTCGGGTCGGAATCATCTTCAACTTTGCATAGCCGATGAGACTTTGTGCCAGGATAGCGGCCCGGAAAATATCCACATCCCCTTTGGCAAGGACTCGGCCGTTGTGGGTGCGTTCGGCAAATGATTGATTATCCATGACTTTATATTATCAACTTTAAGAAGATATTGCAAGTCATTTTATTATTTATTATATCATTATTCCACAACGAGGACCGGCGCTAGGCTCGGCCCTCCTTGGGATAACGCGCTAGGTCCCGGATTTGAACCGGAAACGCCACCTATTTGCTTAGGTCCGAACCTAGATGAAGTAAGAGGATGCTCGCACAACTTTTATATGCTGCCGGTCAAGAGAGTCTTATCTCTCACGCTTTGTTTAGGCGGTCCTACTTGTCCACCTACCTAGAACCTTAGTTTGTCACTCTGTGATTAGATTATATCTTCTTGAAGAAGTTTTGTCAAAACCCTTTAGTTAGAAGGGTCAACAGATTGGAGTCTAAAGGACCGTGCGGCTTCACGCATTTCGGCAAGCATATTCTCTGCTTCACGATAGTCGCTAGGTCCTGGCGCATCCTTTGTATGGTCGCCAAGGATAACTTCAAGGGCAGCAATACGGTTCGGCGTGACCTTTACTGTTGCTTGGTTAGAAGTATCCATTATTTTTAGATGGTTGCCTTGAAAGAAACCAGGTTGTAAGAGTAGGGCGAGTTCTTGACCAACTCTTCATATTGCGGACGAGTAAGGATACCCGCAGCAAGAAACTTTTTGGCGACCTCTACATCGGCCGTAAGTTTCTCGGGAACCTCCACAAAGTTAATCTTGAAGTTCCCCCGCTTGTTACGGAAGGTGCCGGAAATGAAGGTTTCTTTGTTCTCACCCAGGGCCTTGCGAATGGCCTTAATCTTGGGCTTGAGGTCTTTCTCCAACTTCGTTTCCGCAGCGGATTTCAGTTCGGAGGTAAGGATATAGTCCCGAAGAACGGCAACGATTTCGGTTTGCGTATCTTCGGTAAGTGCGGTGACACCTTCTGCGGTCACGGGCACGATGACTGTTTGGGCGTTTTCGAGAAGTGTGTTGCTCATGTATAAACTATAGACCTTTCAGAGAGTTATTGCAAGCAGCGGTTGTACCCGCTTTGCCTACGGTGAAGCGAGTATAACATATAAAAAACAAAAAGTCAAGTGCATTCTATTTATTATAGCGTTGAATAAAGAAAAAGGAGGATTTTTTATTTCCCCTTCTTCTCCTGTTGAAGAAAATAGTTAATGACTTCTGCTACCCGATACTTATGATTGACCCAGGTAATAGTCTCTCTGAAGATAATTTGATACCCTGCGGGGTATTCTACGATGACAAGGTTTGCATTATCAGTAGGTAAACCTGCTTTAGCAAACTCTTGCTTGATATAGTTTTTTGAGAATTTTACTTGACTAGGATTCATTGACAGTAGAAGGTAGAACGATTCGACCATCCCCCACGGCTTCGACCAGCGTGGCAAACATTTCGTTAGATGCCTTCTGTCGGTCAAGGTGACGCTGCCACGATTCCTGAAAGGCTTTGCTTTCTGCATCGCGATAACCTTTTCGATACTCAGCATCGAGCATTTCATCGAGTTCCGATTGCTTCATCATAACAATCGGGTTTTTGTCTGTGTGAATAAGCATATTCTATTTATAGACCTTTCAAGGAGTTAAGTCAAATCTCCATCATGCCCGACAGTAAACATGACAATCTCAAACATATCACGGGCTTTGATTGCTTTAATTGCTTCGCGTTCTCCTGTGTCGAACCAAATGCAAACCGGAAAAGTTTGTGGAACCTCCATCAAACAATCAAGTAATTCCCCAACGGTCAAGGCTTGGCTTTCATCGGCCGGTTCTTCATCATAGAGGGGAGGTTCAATCGACTGAGCATTGATTGTAACCATTGACAAAGACGGCGAACCCTCTACAGTTTCATAAGAAACATTTGTAAAGAAAGAACCATCATCCACCCGGCATTCAAACTCCGGGTTAGTGTAGAGATTGCGAAGCGTTTCTCGCAGTTCGCTAACTTTCATTAGCCTTGCAGAACCCCCAAGGTGCCGCAGCCCTTGCAAATATCATCCGGTTCTGGGGGATGACCAAAGTCCTCGAAAAACATTTCGATTGCTTCTGGGTCATAGTCAAGAGTGATTGTGTTAATCACTTGTCCCTGGTTTTCGCATCCCTTGGTTTCACAAACCACAGAGAAAGTCACTTCTTCTAGCATGACCTTATTCTATCAATCTTAAAGAGTTATTGCAAATAAGGAGGCGGAGTTAGTCCCCGCTTGTGAAGCAATCCCAATTCGTTTAGAACCGCAATAGCAGTAGCCTGCATCCGATACTCATTCCAATCCTTAAAATCAAGTCGATTCTGCGGGGTGCTATTGCGAATGGCTCTCGCAGTTCGTTCGATAAGGGCAACTTCTTCATCGGTATAATCCATAGTCAAAACATTATATCAAGAATTAGAAGTTATTGCAAGGGTTGTTATTCAATTTATAATAGAGTAATAGTAAAAAAAGAGGCCCTTAGAAGGCCCCTGGGGTTAGTTGAGACTTCACAGGTGCATATACTACAACCTGTTCATTTCCGACCATTCCAAGGCGATTCTTGACCGCTTGGGATACATCTATGATTCGATGCGTCCATAGGTTTGGTCCTCTATCTTCTACTTTACAAGTAGCATACTTATGGGTCTTTACATTCTTGATAATGACCCGAGTATGAAGAGGGAAGTACCAGGAAGCGCACATATTTTTGTGGGTATCGAATATGATTCCTGAAGCAGTAGGCTTCCCTTGTGTATTGTCATCCCCCCAAGGGCATAGATTGCGGTTTCCGGCGCATCCATACCAAGAGGCTTCACCGCGAGCCTGTTGACGAAAGTGATTGTTTTGCTGCCCATGATGAGCAGCAATTCGTCGCGTATGCTTTAGGTGAGATTGTTCACTTCGCGGATGTTCTGTGCATCCGAAGAGGGAGACTCCAATCAATATGATTGAAAGATAAACTCTTTTCGTCATGAATTAAGTTTATCATCTTCAATCAGTTAAATCAAATTATTGCTGATATATTACTACTACGGGAGTATGTCCCGGAACAGGGTGATACTGAGAAAGACTTGCATCTTGCTTCAGCATTAACATAACACCCCAGAGAATGATAAGTCCGGTGACTCCACATTGAACTAGAATACCTGCAAGTTTTCTATTCATGTCAAAAGCGCCCGTGATAATGCTTTTCCACTCGCGTAATCAACTTGACGCGCTGACCATCCTGGGTCATTTCTTTTTCTTGTTCGGACCAAGCAGGACGAGATTCACCAATGATACAATCCGTGCAACCGCAATCGCTTGGGTCAATATATTCGGTCGTTTCCTCAAAATAAAGGACCACACTTCTACGCTTATTATTCATGATTATTAAACCTCCTCTTTTTCCAAAGATTTTTGAGATTGTAGCCATTTTTGATATTCGTGGTGACTATCATTAATGCCCCAATGACGTTTGAGGTCACGATAATTATGCCCTGTGCGAAAGCCTTGGTCAACTAATTGTTGTAAGATATTAGCGCGCATCTTACAAATGTCGCAATCAAGACCCCAATCACAAGAACTAAGTCCTACAAATAAACTATCTGTAATGTGTGAGGCTTCTCGGTCGCTAAGATTTAATTGAATGTTCTTCTTTTCCATACAAAGATTATATCGAAATCTTTTAGTTATTGCAAAAAATACTTTTATTTATTATAAACAATAATGCCTACTAGGAACTTCCGTGTTCCGTTCGGCATTATTATGGTGTTTTATTATGGTGTTTTATTATGATGTTGTAAGGGTAGGAAAACCCCCGCCTACCCTCGGGGTTTTGTAGGATGGCAAGCCCGGCCATCACGGGGTTCTTGTAGTGGTTGTCAGCCGACTATCTTAGTATACCTTATTGGGAGAGTAATTGCAAGACTTCTTCTGTTAAGGTTTTGCCTCGAAACTCAATCCAAATATCATCCCCAGGCCAAAACTCAAAAGTAGCAGTAACATTGTTTGTAATGAATACATCAATGTTAGAAGAACCCTTAGCAGGAACAATCTTCACAAAAGCAGGATTCTTTTTGATTTCCCTCTTTGAAGAGAAGAACCCAAAGTGAAGCAGAATCTTCCAGAGAGGAACCATGTAAGTCCCTGCATATAATTGAACAGGAGAAGGTTCTAGTACCCATACATTCTTTATCTGCGTAGGCATTAGAATAACCTTCTCCTCTACTTGTTCCATTACTTGAACGCCTTGGAACCCACAATCCGGTAGTATTCGTCTGCCGTTTGACTCATTCGATTGAGGTCGGAAAGTCCACGAACCTTCTCAAAAGGAGAGGGACAGGAGCAACCAGAGTCATGGCCCCAATAGACTTCCTTGGTTTCCAAATCTTCCCAAACTACAACCATATCAAATTGATAGGCTTCCTCGGAAAGGTGAATGACTTTGAGAATCTTCAAACCAACATTCTCAGGACTATAGTAAGGGTTAAAATCAGAATCAATCGTCCAATCGAAGGGTATCTTTTTGATAAATTTCGTATTATCAAAATCCCACTCGCCCTTTTCATTCAGGGTCATAACGGAACCATCCGCAAAGGTGGCACTTACAATCTGTGATTCCCTGAAACTATCAGTACCGATGTTGCAGTTCCCGAAGTTTTCTGCTTGACTAATAATCATAACAAAGACATTATATCGAATTTTTGAAGTTATTGCAAGCCCGTATAGACACAAACAAAGACAGGTTGGTGCCATAAATTAGAGAAATAGTTGGCAGCAAATTGCGCTTGTGTTGCTATACGAAAAGCATACAAAAGATTCCCTTGTTGAGCAGGACACCACAAAATGAAAAAGGTATCAGTTGGGCTTAAAGCGTCAAGAGGAATAAAAGATTCATCAAGCGACACAAAACCAGGAAGATTCTCAGGGAACATATTCTTCAATCCTATAATAAATTAGAGTAGTATTGGCATTTGTATACTACTCTAATCTATTCAAGATTGTACTAATCTACTGCTATATGAACGACCTGGACACCATTCTTTTCAGCAAGGTTGACACTTACTTCGTAACTCTTCTTTGCCTTGAAAAGAGCAGCAGCCTTTAACTGCGCTTGGTAGGAAGTCTCTGCATAGACTTCAATGCGCTTCCCTTTATAGAAACAAATGTAGCCGTTCACCATTCTTCCTCCTCCTCAAAGTAATCTTCGTCATACTGTGAATCTTCTAGAAGAGAGTCGATAACATCTTGAGGTACAGGACTTGCAAGGAGGTCGATATTGATAGCCGACTTTGCAACATTGTAGAGGTCCATTACCTTGAAAGCGATAAGACCACCTTTCTCTCCGTAATCGACAACAAGTAACGCCTGTTGTTCTGGACCTTCAGAAAGAAAGGTATCATTATCTCCAAGGAAGGTGTAGATTGCTTCGGGTTCATCAGTCATTTAGGGCCAGCACTTCCTTAATTTCGGCATCGAGTTCTTCATCGGTAAAGTTGTCATATCCCTTGAAGCCGTGACGCAACAGCATTTCGATGAAGTCCCATTCACCCGTGAGGATACACTTCTCAACCGTATTCGCATCACGGTTGACAAGGAGTTCGACCTTCTCTTCTCTGTTCAATGCGCCTGCGGTGGCAAGAATGTAGTGGGCTTCTTCTATGTTCATGTATTGATTATACCTTCTCCTTGAAGTTAATGCAAACGTCCTAAAGCCAAACCTTCCATAATTTTGTTTGCCCCATTACGCAAGGTTGCAGCCATTTCCGGGTCTGCGGGAGGTCGCACGTACTGCTTACCAAGGTATGGACGATGTTCATACGTATACACTCTAGGAGTAGGGTTTTCTAACTCCTTAGCAAGCCCAAAAGCAGCCATAAACACTTCAGCCCAAAGTTTTGCCGTTTTAGCATCACGACGCGCCTTGGCAATACGTTTACGGCGACCAGAGAGTTTTCTCTGCCATCGTCCTTGCGAATTCTGTTTGATAAACTGTGAGGCTGTCATAACTGAATCATTATATCATGAGAATGAAGTTATTGCAACCATCATTCAATTTATAATAGAAACGAAAAAGAAAGAGGACCGATGAAGGCCCTCTTAAGTTTATGCTACGGCTGCTTCTTCTTGGACGATTATGATGGGTTCTGCCGGAATGACTTTGATACCCTTGGGCAGGCTAGAGAAGTTGAATCCATTGGGGAGAGGCTTATGAAACCCCTCGCACTTGGTGAGGTCTTTGCGGGTCGTGGTGGTGCCTGCAAGAACGCCACGAATGAAGATTTTCTGAATCTTGGTGGTAGCCATCTAATTTATTCTCCTCTAGTTAGAAACAGCATTCTTCCGTGCAACCTTCACGGTGAAATGCAATGAAGTAATAATGGTCATTAAGTTTTTCTTCTGAAAAGTGTTCAGAATAGGGATTGTAATATCGAGAACCCCCACTACGGTAACTCCCAAAATTTTCAATCCAGCGAAGAAGTGCTTTAACTTTTTGCACTTCGGTAAGACCTTCGCCTCGGCGAATAGTATATTTGACTTCTTCCATAAACCTATCTTATCAAGTTTTTGAAGTTATTGCAAGCCGACTTACTTGCGCTTGGACTTCTGTTTAGAAACCGATTCGATGAAGGAATGTTTGAACTTTGTGCTGTTATTACATTCCTTCTTAAAAGCATTGACCAAGAATTCATAGAATTCCATAATGGTCATTTTCTTAATCTCTTCTACTCGGGGTAGAATTAGTCTAAACATGAAGTCATGAGAAATCAGGTAATCATACATTTCGTCAAAATCAAAACGCATATTACCTTTGGTAGTTGTTACATTGAAATCTTGTAGATATGAACTACCAAAGTCACAAGTTTCACAACCTGAATACTGGCTATGTTCCTCAGAGAAGTTGAGAATGTCACCATCTACTAGTGACAACAAGGGTTTATCATCTTGCATCTTAATTCTTACTCACAAATGGAAGGCAGGAAGGAATATATTCATCTGCAATGTTACCATTCATGATGAATTTTGTTTTATGCACCTTCGTCAAATATGCTTTTTGCATAAGTTGATAGATGCGCTGTTGCACAAGAATTTGGAGGTCCTCATGCTTATCAAAGTCTGCATCGGAGCAACGGCCCACACGAATAGCAGCCTCTTTTATTTCTTGGTAGGCTTGAGCAGTAATCTTGCGCTGTTCTTGTATGCTTAACATATACTGATAATAAACCTTTCTTGAAGTTAAGTCAAACGCCTTCGGCCTGCTCCACCTTCGCGACGAACCAAAACTTTCCTACCAATCTCTTGCCGAATTACCAAACCATCCGGGGTAAGTTTGTCTAAAAATTCAACCTTATGTTCACGGGCAGCAGCAAATTCTTCAAGCCCTGGTTTATTAAACTTATGAGCCCTATTATGAGAAGCATTACAGAACCATTCTGTTTGGTGATATGCACCACCATTCTTGGTGTTCCGAATGATAATTTTCTTACATTTCCACCATGCACATCGGCGAACAATAAACCTAGTCCCAAGAGCATTACTACATTGTACGCAAAGCAGTTTGCATGAAGTGTAATGCTTACCGCAGTAGAGACAGGTTCTATGTTTAGAGGGCATAGTGGTACTACTATTATTGTTCTATAATAAATTGAAACAGTTATTTCTTTTTTTCAGAAATAATTCCGATGTATTTCCCGGTGTTCTCATCAAAGCGCACTTCTTTGACTTGAATCAATCCATTCATACAAATTTGTTGGAGTTGCTTCTGAAGAGTATAGAAGTCATGGTAGTCATCCACAGCGACTTCGGTTCCGTCTTTAATTGTCATTGCCATAAGATAACTCTACACCTTTTCTTTAGAAAAAGCAAACCCTGCAAGGAAGGCTTCGGCAAGGTCCTCCTCCGTATAGACCATAGCAAGGTTGCTATTCATGAAGTCCCAAGGAGCCCGCTTCTTCAAAGCGAATCGGCGGGCTTGGGCAGCAACTTCCTTGGATGGAGCCTTCTTCAAGGCTCGCAATTCATCGAGAGGCATGAATCAACTTTCTGATAAATTGCTTGAAGCAGTAGTCACATTTGCACATTGTTAGTTCCCCGTCAAGGCGAGTCGATTGTTACCGAACTCATGCTGAATCTTCATAGACTTACCACGTTCTTGACCACCAGCATAACCATTCCAACTCAGGTTACGCTTGGGGGGTTTAGCAGAGCCAGCCGAAGTGAAGGCAGCATTAAAGGCGTCATTTAACTTCTTTTCTTTGACGATAACTAAGGCATTGCCCCGTTCTTCGTCATCGGCAATATCATTGCGACGGCCAGCCTCAAACCTTGCAAGAATAGTTGCCACGATACCATACCGATAGGAGCGTTTCCAATCATTCTCGTTCGTGAAGGGGTTAAGGTCTTTCTCAACCTTCCAAGCATTGCGGGTAGCGACAATGATTTCGTTCTCAAGATACTTGTAAAGCGCCTTGACAACTTCAACATTAGTAGGTTGACCCACGATGCCAATGAAGCCCGAACTTTTAGCAGCACCGTTCTTGCGAACTTCACCATTCTTCTTCTTGGAAGGGCCTTGGCTAATCAAACGGATAATCTTGCAGAAGTTATACTTCGCGATGACGCCAACCAACTGTTCACGCCAACCAACAGCATCATAAGAAGGCTTATTATTGCGTTGGTTCTTGCTACGTTTAGGACGGAGGTCCCATTCTTCAGCCGTGAAGGGTTCTTCGTACAACTCTTCAATGTCGGGAATATCCGCCATGTCGATATTATGCTTGAAGAGTAGACGAGAGATAGCAGCCGCCGCAGCCGCTGCTTCACCTTCAGACTTCGCGCCTTCCTTCAATGCGTTGAGTTTCGCAATGCGGGCACGAATTTCGTTCATCTGGTCGTTTAGTGCGCTATTATTCATAAACCCATTCTATCAAGAATAGAAAGTTATTGCAAGCCGGTTGTCGCTTCTACTCCACTCATAATCTTGCCATTGGCAATAATCATGCTAGGAGCATAGCCTCCTTTGCAAACATTCAACCATTGTTCATAGGTAGCAGTAGAGTAAGCCCCTGCATTGGCCCCGGTTTCTGCAAGCCATTTAGCCAAGGCTTCTGCGGTTGGAAACACAGGTGAAATAGGGGTCCCTTCAGTAACAGTTTCAAACATCATGTAATGAGTTTGCTGTTCCTTGGGAATCAACATATAATCAGAGGCTTGAGGCGGTTCACCATACCATTCTGAAAATGTTGCACAACTCTCTTCTACAGACTTAGGAACAAAATCCCCGCTAACCCAATCAAGTGTATAGCCTTTTTTCCATTGCGCCTTTTGTAATTTATACTGTGCAACGGTTTCGGCAAATTTTTCAGGGGTTGCATAAAAAAGAGGTTTAAATCGACCTCGTAAACGTGGGTGTTCCCAAGTCTCCTCTTCACTATAAACAGGATGAACGTAATCTGCGGGCACCATTCGTACTTCTCTTCCCATGATTTTATCCTACACCTTTTCTAAAGAAATTACAAATTGGGATTTAGTATATTATAAATTGAATCCACTAATTGCGGGTTGCCGTAACAAGCAAGCCGCGAACATCGGGAATTCTAACAGAAATATTCGGATTCCAAAGAGTCAACTGATTGCCATGTTTGAGGTAATCAGGAGTTTCTTCAGAATAGCGAAACCTTGGATATTTGTTTCTGTTGCTTTTACAGTCAAAGCAAATGCTATTCGCTTGTCTATCTTGAGCGGTGTAGGAACCTGTAGTAAGGTAGTCCTCTCGGTCGCAAGTATCACAGAACCCGAAGGTAGCAGTAACCCCAGAAACATGAGATACCATCTTTGTGTGATAATTGATAACTGTTTTCATTATGACCAAGGACATTCCTTCCAGGCTTTGAGCCATGCTTCCATCGGTTTACCATTGCCAATGGTTTGAGGAAGTTTCATGCTTTCTTTGTAGCAATCCTTACAGTATGGTTGCCCGAATTGGGGAGGATTCGGATGCGCTTTACAATGCATAGGCATTTTTGCTTCAAATGCACAAGAGAGAATGAACCATTTATCAGGATTCCCATTCTCACTCATCATACATTTTTCGGGACTCAGAGTTAGTTGAAGGTGATAGCCAACTTTATATAGTTCGGCCTTCGTCTCTTCATACTTCTGAGGGGAAACAATAAGAGCATCTACCCAATACTCATTGTTCATTCCGCCCCACTTCTTTTTAACTAATTGAATGTCCATACTCAAATTATAGCATTCATTTTTAGTTTAATCAAATGAATGGGGTATGATACCGACCGCTGAAAGGTCCTTATTATGGAGAACCGTAGTCTTTTCAGGGTATGCTTCCCATGCTGCCTTGAATGCTACATAGGCCCACAGAAATCTGCGAATTATATCGGTCATTTGCCGACGTTATCGCCAAAGAGTTTCTTGAGGGTTTCGATAGGACCGAAGGCGCTGAAATAATTATCTTTGTATGAGCCCTTGTAATCCCATACACCACAACGCACTCCGTCAACTGTAAAGCCCCAGGAGTATTTAACTTTGTAGGGGTCATCCTTGCAATTAGCAGGGAAACCAATAATACTTTTGATTTGTGAGGCACTCAAACCTTTAATGGTATATTGAGCGTGGTCCCCGGCTTCATCTACAGGGAGGACGACAGGTTTTTTATCATCGGTATTATTATTCATGTACCCATTATATCTTTTAGTGAGAGTTTTTGCAAATTCTTCCAAAGATTTTGATATATGTTCCATTTATTATAGCCTTTATGGTGGAAATAGAAGGATTCGAACCTTCATATAGTTGACACAAGTATCGCGAATACCTGGTGAGAAGAGACTAGTATTCTCTGTCAACCTGTTTTAATACCACTTAAACTATATTTCCCATAAAGAGGGCATCATGTCCTTTCCCCTCAGTCTTGCATTGAAATACAACCCGGTAAGATTGCCCTCGCGTTTCTTGCGGTCATGGGGCGTCTTATCTTAGTAGCAAGTCTTAAAAATTTGGGGCAATCCGGTAACGCCAAGAGGTTGCAACCCCTTTTTGCTTCCCATACGTAGCACATACGATTCGGGTTCCTCACAAGCCGCATTGCCATGCCTTGTGAGTCCTGCCTGCCCTGGTTTGTCCGAGAGCCGTAAGAATTCTTGAATGGACAGGAATCATTCAAGTTGAGTTACGCAGAGGACCAGGATGTAAGGACTTCCGTTTCATGAACCGGCTAGAACCTTACAAACTCATTATACTATTTGAATTTAGTTTTGTCAATTTAGATAATCGCCTCGGTGGAGGTTAGGCTCCTCCAATATCCCTTAACTCTCGCCATGTTTTTCCTTGCGGAACCCATCTGCTTCAAACGAGCGCAGGCTGATAGACTTCGGTTGTCTATCTTAGGGCCTCTTTATTTTATTATCCGATACTACCGAATTTATTCCGGCGACCATCTAAAACTATTATGCCATTTTCATTTAGTTTTGTCAAGTACGGTTCCAACAGTAGGCGTGGAGAAAAAGTAGACGCCTAGTTTTACTATGATACGCTAGGGCATACAGGGCTCGAACCTATATTTCCCGATGTTCCCCCAAGCACAAACCGCCAAGTCTGAGCCACCTAATCATTCTCTTGCTTACTTTTTCGTAGTTGGCGCTAGGAATTTCAGCATGGATTGATTCAGATTCAAGGGGTACTAGTCAAGGCGTTTTGTCCATTTAAACGAATGCCCCATTCCCGTATCACGCCCATTGGACTGATTACTACACCTTCTGTAGTTTGATTTGAGAAGGTTTTCCTACTTCTCACCGGGTCGAGACATGTCCCGGAGGCTAGTTGTAGCGTCCCATTTAAGGGATACCAATGAACTCGAAGCACCGTGGGAGTATCTCATTGGCTGTCAGCAACGTCGTCTTGGGTGCTACCTGCTTCTCGGTTATTTTGTGACCAAGCGTTTCCGCTCACCACATTTATATCTTATACTATTTGGAGAGTTTTGTCAAATCCTTTTTGTTTAATTCAAAAAAGAATCTCCTGCCATGACGCCATGAAACTTTATGACTCTTGCAGGAGCAATAATTGAAACGCTTCAAACTGTCCCCTTCTCAACTGCATAAATATACGCAGCAGAATCTTTACGACTTGAAGTAGGAGAAGAATCTGAATACAACTCTTTATAATCCGCAGGACGCCCAGCAGCAAGGTTCTCTGCTCGTCTACGCTTGATTAAGGCTTTCTGTCTAGCAATAGCCTCCGCATCTTCAGGACCCAACAGAGCGGCAAGGAAGCCATCTACAATGCCATTTGCAGCATCTTCTTCAATGGTAGTCTCTCGCTTTGGTTGAAGGTCTACTTCGATATATTTCATTTTCAAAAGTAGTGTATCAATCTCTTACAGTTATTGCAAACAACAACAACAACAACATTCTATTTATTATATACAGCAGAACAGGAAACCAAGCGTATACTCTTGGCTCCCTATCTGTGTAGTAGTCCTCATGGAGTGAGCGACTTGCATTTAGTATACCAAAGAGGAGCAGTTTTGTCAAGAACTGCCCCTCCCTGTATTCTAGACCTCTACGAGGTACTTGAGGACTTCATCCTTCAAGGGTTCATCAAAGGTGCGGATATACTTGCGTTCGAGCGCACCGTTCGGGTTGTCCTTGGTTTGGTTAGTAGCCCGGTCATGGTCGAGGTAATCAACCGTGGCATTCCAGAGGCCGTAGGCGGTATCACGCACGTTCGCGATATCGGCAGCATTGAGCGCCTTATTGAACAGGTTACGACCCTTTTCAATTTCGGTTTCCTTGCGCTTACCAATCGACATTTCGGGAAGAGGAAGGAGGATTTGGTCACGAACGAATTCGATTTCCTTCGTGGTGACAGGCTTCTTGAGAAGGCCATTCATCACATCTTCAAACTTCGTGAAGTAATCTCCCGAGATTTTCAGAACGTCACGGGCCGCAAGAACCAGAGTGTTGGTATCCATTTGGTTCCCGATATGCTTGACACGGAAGGTATTCTTTGCACCTTGCAAGGCAGCAGTAAGGGTATTTTGGCAAACCACCCGAACCGGAGTAATCACGCAGATAAAGGAACCTTTGCCGTCGTGATGATTCAGAAGCAGGATGTAACGAGAGATTTCATCCCCGGCAATTTTAGTGATGTTAGGAAGGCGCATCAGAATCCATACGCGCTGCCCATTATCGAACGTGCCCGCCGTTTCAAAGAGGGACTCGTTCTGGATGCCCGTAATCGCCTCTGCGAGATTAAAGGCTTCTTCATTCTGAAGAGGTTTGTAGCGTTTCGTAACCGTACCGAGGATACGCTTCTCATCCATACGCACGACATTGAATGCGCCGTGATTCGGGATGAATTCTTCGCCGACTTTGGCATAAGAAGGATGGAGTTCTACAGTCCAATCAAGGCCACCAAGAACGCGGGCTTGAAGGGCGTTTAAGTCATGGTCGGGCACAACGCCAAGACCATGCCACGGGGTTTCACGAACGGAGACGATGGAAGTGATATTTCCAGCCGACATACTTTGTTCTTTATTCCTTTCAGGAGTTGGGGAGAACAAAATGATAGTACCAACTTCTGGTAGATAATGCAAGTGCCAATTTTTAGAGTGGTCCTATTTATTATAAGACTGAACAGGTTTTCAAGGATTTTACTCCTCGAAAACCTCAGACTCATCTACTCCATGATACATGAAGTAAACAAGCGTACTACAAACCAGAATCCACAACAAAGTCATCATGATTAAATTTGTTGAAACTTCTTATTGAATTTTTGACTATAGTGTTCCAACTTCATGTCCAAATAGGGCTTACCTTCGGGGGTATTATACCAATTTGGAATTCCTGCCAGGTTGTCATTCTTACAACGAACCATTAATTCTGCAAGTTCATCGGCAGTTAGGACTTGCGAAGTAGGCGTAAAGAATTCTACGCGGTCCGAAGAAATAAATTCTGCTTGGCAGATGAAAGTTCCAGGTTTAAATGGATAGACGTTTTCTCCATCCATGATAAGGAAATTCCAACCATTTTCAAATTTCAATTCCATATTTAAATTGTACCATCCTTTTTAGGTTTTTGCAAACGCTGGTTCTCTTCTTCTTCTGCTGCATATTCAGGAATCTCAAACCGCTGTTCGTAAAGCCTTTGATACAGTTTATTATAATTAAAAGCCGGATACGTACCCCTGTAGGGGTTATAGCAAGGCTTACCTGTTGGCGAAATGATTTTCAATGGAATTAACTACTAGTTTTTTTGTAGTCATCAAAATCTTTGAAAGGACCTTGAGGACGCAAAGCCTCGCGCACGATATATTCCATTTCTGAAATGGCTGCGTCATCAGGAGTTTCATCAGCATCTTCGCCACGTTGACGAATGGCTTCCTTAACAAACCTTTTAGAAGGTTTGATTCCTGCTACATCAATTAAAGTAGCAACGACAATCTGAGCAATATCTTCGGGTTCCATAGTAACGAGGTTTGTTTCTTCGTTGTATTTTGGAGCAAATTCGATATCTTCTGTGTTTTCCATATCCTCATTATACCATTTGAGTTCAGAAAAATCAAGCCGCAATCTTCAAAGGAATAGCAGGCTGACGCTTTAGTTTTTCAACCCTATGAGACTTTGTAAGACGAATCCATGCCAACCAGCATATTGCCTGCAATTCATAGGGACGCAAACCAAACTTCTTGGCAGCAATCTTATATGCACTAGCAATAGTGTCATAATCAGTATCAGTTAGGGACCAAGGTTCAGAACGCTTGCCCATATAGATTGAAAATGCATGAATGTCTACAGTAACTTCTTTTGATTCTGTATAGCCAATATTATGACAGAATGAACGCACCTTCTTGCTAGTATACGCAAGCGAAGGATTGTTCTCACGAAGAATTCTAAAGGCTTTTTCCTTATTCTTTGTGAAAGTCCCAACTCGAATAGATTCTGGACCTCGACCTTCTGAATTTGCTTGGAGAACCGTAACCAAATCCTTTAGGTTCTGTTTCCATTTATTTCGCGGAGAAAGGGCCGCAAGAACCGCAATAGCAGTATCAAGAGGAACATTAAACTTACCTGCGGCTTCAGCACAATATGCGCGAGCCACAAGATACCAATTCAATCCATCAATTTTTTCTGCTGCGGTGGCCTGTTCATAGACCTTTAGAATATTGGCAATTCCTGTACGCTTATTTTTCATATCGAAAAGATTATATCAGATTGAAAAAGTTATCGCAAGGGCTTGCTCGCTTCTGTTTTATTTATAATATATTTAATTAAAAAGAGGGCTCCTTGTTGTAAGGAGCCCCCTTTATTAAAGTGAACAGTAAATCGGTTCTTTCATTTTGATTGCCCTCTTCAAGAAGGTAACCAACGCTTTTTGACGAGACTTGAAGTAAGCAGAATTCTTCTCAAACTCTTTCTGATACTCTTCTGCTTGTTCTTTGGCATACTTTTGATAGGTTGTATTATCTTTAAGTTTACGTTCAATGACCTGTTTAAGGTCAATTTCGAAGTCTAACTTTTTGAGAAGTTCTTTTGCTTGTTCAGGATGAAGATAATTTGCAGAATGTTCATCCCCATCAAAAGGGCATTCTTTATCTTCACGCAAAGGGCAAGGCGTTCCATCTTCGTGACGGAGCATCGGAGACACATCTTGCCACCAAGAGAAGTAACCAAGGCTAGAAAGTCCCCAACTATTGTAGGGGTCTCGGAAATATCCGCCACCATCATTCATGGCTTTATAGTATTTATTAACTTTCTTCTGAGCATCATTCAGAAGTTTAACTTTTTCCCGAAGTGCTGCGGGAGGTCGTGGAGTAGGACGAATTCCCCAAACATCTTTCATGTAAGGTTGGACTTCAGGAAATTTATTCGCTATATCATCGCGCGTTTTGACCGCAATATTGAAAAGAGGTTTGTACTTTGCATCCTGCTTTTGAGAAATGCTTTCGATATAAAGGTCCGCTCCCAAATCTTTCTCCTTGAATTCTTGTGAAGTAGTTGTGGACTAATTATAGCAATGATTTTTAGTTATTGCAAACCACAACTACTTACCAAGAAGCCTGGTAGTAGAAACTACAGTCGCGGGCTGCTTCATCTTCAAGAAGGAATTTAAGACGGTCCCTAGTGTATTCCAAGTCATGGAGATAGTATTCGTCAATTTCGGTACTACCAAAAAAGAACCCAGACTGAGGAGTAAGAAGTTCCTCTGCCTTTTCAAAATCTCCAGCCTTATAGGCTTCGATTGCTTGAACACAGGTATCCCGAAGTTTTTCGAGTTGTTCTCTTTCAACATACGAACGTTGACATTCATCCTTACCATCTTGAACATTTTGGACAAACCAAGAATGAATCGCATTCGCTTTACGCCAATAAGCAACAGTCACTTCGACATAAATGCTAGGCGTAGACTTCTCAAGAAGATGAGTCATGTTGGATGCTTCTAAAACAAGAGGAACCATCTTCTTGTCTGTCTCACTTGAGAACTCGTAGTTCGAGGCGTATTTTTCCGCCATGAGGTACATATCTAATCCCATGTACGTACTATATCAAAACCTGTAAGTTATTGCAAATACATACATGCGCGTTCAATTTATTATATTTATGAAAAAAATCAGCCTGCTTATTAGGCAGGCTGCTGTGTTTACAACTTCTCAGTTTTGATAAGGTCGTTTTCGAGAAGAAGTCTCAAAACTTCCGGGAGAGGTTCTTCACCTTCATAGGCATTTAGAGGGTCCCCAGGAGTCTTGAAGCGAGTATACAACTTCTCATAATTAGACTTTACATTATTAATTTTACGAAGAAAGAAGGTTTGAAGATATTTATTTTCCCAAATAGTGGCGTCTACATTGTAGATTGCATTTGAGTATTCGTTGTTAATATACGAACTCAAAATTTGAGTGGCATTATCTTGAATATCTGCCCCATCCATTTCACCATCATCGCCAAATTCTTCACCCCGCCAGCGAACACTTCCAGAAACTTTATACCCCCAGGGTGTCAAGAAGTTGTGGCAAATGTAGGCAAACCATTCCTTGTATCTGTAGAATTTTTCTCCGCCATCCCATTCAATACCTTGAAGGTCTTGTGTAGGAACCCATTGACACCAAAGGCCAGGTTGAGTACGAGGAGGTTCATTGTAGTCAATAACGCTAGTTAATATTGCTTCATTAATATCATCGCCTACATAAAATTCTCCATCAATACCTGGAGGCAAATGAACGGCAATTCGAACTTCATCAGGAAGAATAGCAGTTGCTTTCTGACTACGAAACATTCTTCGGGTATCAGCAAACTTTTTTAAATAAAGTGCTTGGTTTTGAGTTAAAGGTCTGTCTAAATCAAACCGACCACGGAATTGAGTGTCATAACCCATTATAAATTAAAAACCTTTGCCCTTTCAGGATTTACAGGAAGTTTAATACCCTTGACCGTTACATGGATATCTTCAGAGATATCCTGGCAGATAAATCCAGGCGAACAAGGACACGCACAGCCTGCGTAGTGCGACCATCGAATGCCCTTTATAGGCACATCAATGTTTAGTTGCTTAAAAACCTCTGGAAGAAGTTTTCGGTATTCCTTGTGAGGTTCGACACCCCGAGCCACAAGCATATCAAAGACGCCTGCGCCTTGTACAAAGAAGTAAATTCGACCATTTCTCTTTCGATAATTGCGCCGATTGGCAGGAGAAAAGAATTTCGCTTTCACAATTTCTAACATATGAGTATCTTACATTATTTTTGAAGTTATTGCAAATGCTGATTAGTCCCTACTACATTAAGAGACAGGTTCAATGTAGTAGAGACTAAATCTTATAAACTTCTTCGGGACGCACTTCATGGACATAGGACATAGCCCGGCGAACGGTTCTATCCGTTTCGTCCACAAGATGGCATATTGTGAAATGAATGTCTGATTCAAATAACGAAGCCTTCAACTTCTGAATCATAGAAGGAGGACCCTGCAACTTCTCTAAGAAGGAGGGTTTTAGTAAGGGCGTGTTAGCCCTATGAGAGGTCGTACAGCAACCTCTCCGGCAGCGAAGTTCCTTCTCATATGTTACATCAATATGATTGGGAGTGAGTAATTCGGAATCAACATGTTCTAAAAACATATTGACATTATATCATATTTGAAGTGTTTAGTCAAAGAATGAAGCATAAGATAATTGATAAGAATACCACAGCAATCTGTCCATCTTATCAAGAACTCCTACATTATGACCGCGCTTCTTCATTTCGTTGAAGAAGTGACCCTTGTAGCGTTCAGTATCTGTAATGGCATCTTCAACACCAAGTATCTTGGCATCGTTAATAGCCTTGAATTCTGCTTCAGTAAATTGAGTCATGATTATATTCTATCAAAAATGAACAGTTTAGTCAAAAGCATCCATATTTCGTTTAGGATTACTTGAACGCTTATCAGCAGGATTCTTATGATATCCTGTGCCTCTGTTGGCTTTAAAAAAGTCCTGAAGCTCCTCGGGAGTCATTTTATGCTTGCTTGGAGCAGAAGGCTTTTCAAGTTTGATGACATTTTTATCAGGCTTGACTTTTGGTTCCCACATTTTCCCTTTACCGCCAAGTGAAATAAGTCTGGTTAAAAGTTTCGGTATCATTATATCATATCTCTCCAGAAATTGCAATCTTCAATCTATAATAATCAAGAAGAGAAAGAATGGAGCCCTGGTGAGGGAAGGCGGAACCTCACCAGGGCTCTTGGACAAGCCTAAGACGGAGTTTGCAGGGTCGTCTTAGGCTACGTTTTGTTCGAGAGGTGAACCCTTCCAAGCAATGGGTTTCCAATGCTTAGGATTACCCCGACGAGGTTCACAACCGATTGCTTTCAACTGAGCGGATACTTCAGCAGGGTACATACCCAATTCGGCCGCGAACGTACCAACCGGAACCAAGTCTTCAAGGTGACGCTTGGCCATCTTCTGAAGAGTTTCGTTGTCAATAGTTACAACTTCCTTCTTCATACGGGGAGCCCTATCCTCCTTGGGAGCCTTTTCAACCGGAGTACGATTCTCTGCCCTTACGGCGCGAGCCTTAGCCAACGCTTCGGGATTCGAATTACCTCGCTTGATGGTTCGGCCCTGTTCCTTCAAGTAGTTTGAGATATAGGTAGGTTGTACATTGTATTCTTTAGAAAGAACCACGACACCGTTACCTTTATCAAACTTTTCAAGGACTTCAGCAAGTTCAGTAGAATCCAGAGCAAGTCGCGTAGTACGCACTCGACCACGTTTGCCCTTCTCGCCTGTACGTGCAGCCGTTCCCAAATTCTTTTCTGCGGATTCATTTTCAATTGTAGAATCAGGTTCCGAAATCCGAGAAGAAGAAGATTTTTCTTGATTCTTATAGAAGGTTTGCCAATCTTCTGCATTCATGAACTTGGTTCCATAACCAGGACGATGTTTACAGAAGTTGTACATAAACCCACAAGATTTGCAGAAGATTTGGTCATGACGAGCAATCTCATCAATCTTATCCCAGGGAATCTCTTCTGCAAATAAACCAATGCCAGATTGTTCAGAGTAAGGCTTGTTTGCCAACTTGGCAATAGCCATACTTTCTGCAACAGCCGCCTCCAGCATGTCGTTTATTTCTTGAACAGAAAGAACACTACGAGAAGTATTATTGTTTTCCATGACCAGATTATAGCAAGGTCTTTAAGTTATGTCAAACAACCACTACTGCAAATAGATTATTAATTTGTTGAACAATAAAGAATCTATCACCAGGTTCTATTTGTTCTTTAAGACAAAAGTTTAAAGATTCATCTAGAAGATTTCGATAGGTTATATGTTCTCCTTCTTCATTGGTAACTCCATACCATTTATCTTTAATTCGAGAAGGAACCTTAGCAACTACCTTATGGTCCTTAAATGCTACTTGACCTAACTCGGGAGTTGTTGTGCGAGGGGTAACATGAAATACAGATTCAAAAATAGAATTGAACCAACCTGGATATTCATTCTCCTTTTTTTGAATCTTAGATTGAATTCTTTTTAATGTTCTTAGAGTTGAAAGTTCATCCATGAGAGCGATAACGCTTGGGAGTAGGAGTATTAGATACCATATGAAAATTCTTATGTTTAGCCCATTCACGTACTAGACGTTTACCTTCTGGGTTAGAAGATTGACAACGAATAATATGGTTATCAGGCGTGAACTCGTTATGAAAAAGTTTCTCGTCAATAAAATTCAACACAGGACGAATCGTATCATCCCCGCCTAAATCATGGTCCAACCACAATTCAGAAATATTAGGCCATTGTTTCTCTATGAAATCAATAGCAGCCTCACTTGATTTAGCATGGATGACTAACTTTCCATCATAAGAATTCTGATAGATTCTATCATCATCAATTACTAAAATAAGTTTTCGAGGCAAAATAGTATCGGCGAGAAGGTTCATAACAAATAACATTGTAGCATTTCCAAATAGTTATTTCAAGTAGTCCCTACTACTCTATAATAAATAGAACATCAAATGAAAAAACCGAGGTCATGACTCTCGGTTGTTCCACGCTCTTGTACTTCGAACTTGCACCGTGATGCTTACGCTGTATCACCCTTGCCAGGGTTCAAGCGTCTGCAATTTACCATCCTAAACATTCGGAGGCTGTGCCAGCCCGGCCAATTTCATAACACGCATGGCCCTGACGTATCCGTTCAATACCCCACAGAAACTGAACGGACAAGTGTTTCTGTTTCGCATCTATATAATATCAGATGCAGGGTGTTTTGTCAAACCTTGGGGTTAAGAATTTTGATTCGAAGAAGAGTGCCGTATACAAGTTCGAAGCGATATTCTTTTTGTGCTTCGTTCAAACGAGCAAGCAAAGCAGGCAGAGTAACAAGACGAGGAATCGCATTCGCTTCTTGTGAAGAAGGACCAGGAACCCAAACGAATTTATCTTTACCAGCACTCTTCACAGTACCAACATTTTTAATGGGACCGAAGAGATATTGAATGACCCGAATGATTTGTTTACGGTTATCAATACTAGAATTAATGTTTAGGACATATTGCCCATTCTTTTGTTGGACAGTCTTTTTAAAAAAATTACCGTCTAAAGTATGAGCATTAACAGAGGACGAATCAATAGTTGAAGAAGTATTCATACACCTATCTTAGAAGAAGTTTGCAAGTTTTGTCAATTATTACTTTAAAAAATATGGTAGGGCTAAGAGGATTCGAACCCCTTCCTCAAGCTTAGAAGGCTCGCGCGCTGTCCCATTACACCATAGCCCCGCGCCTACTGTTTCTAAAATTTTCTATTGTGAAAAGAAATGGGACGAGGATTACCCTTTACAAAATGCCCTTCTGCATGAACAGGACAAGAAATAACAATTCCTCCTTCAGGAATTACCATTGAAAGAGGTTGACCAGCAGTACATTGATTAACCATTTTTATCTTTCCCTTCAATATCTAAGATAGAGAATAAATGAATTTCTTGAGCAGTAAACATAACCAGGTAAGTAAGTTCACGACCAGGAACACTATCTGCGTACTTCGCAAAGATGGGGCGAAGGGCCTCTTCAACTTCACGGGAAACTTCGTGGGCCTTCTTAGTCCAATCCCTTTGACGAGGCCCGGTAAAAACACTTTCGACAATATCCATGAAAGAATTCTATCAACTAAATTTAGTTATGTCAAATAATAATCATGGTGGGCCTGGTGGGACTTGAACCCACTTAAGTCTGCTTAAAAGGCAGCGGCGTCGTCTACTTCAGCTTCAGACCCATAAAGATTTTTGATGCTAAGAAACTACATGAATTTTGCATCCATTACAATTCTTTTTTCTGCATCTTGGTCTTATTTTTCTATTGTTTTTATTATACTCTTTATAAAAATTCTTACAAATTTCACATCGACAATATTTGTAAGAACTTATAGTTCCATGAATATCTTTACCTTTTACTTCTTGAAATCCTTTTTCTAAAATTGTTTTCGTATTATGACAAGGTTTACAAAGTAATTGACATTTTTTACATTCTTCAACGGCTTTGTCATATGCCATTGTATTTAATTGTGCTATAGTAAATGATTTAGTATTAGGGTCAATATGGTCAAATTCTAATTGATTTACTGAACCACATACCATACATTTACCTCCAAGCAATTCTATTAACTTGGCACGTTTTTTATGATATTTTTCGAGCATATACTTACGCATGTACTCGTTATAAAATTCTTTATTATCTCTTTTTCTCATACTTATATGATAGTTAAGTATGATTTGCTTTTTTATAAAAATTGGTGAGTGCGGAGAGACTTGAACTCTCTAAATCTCCGACTTAAAAGGACGGGGCATGGACCACTTTTGCTTCGCACCCATAACCATTGATTATAAAAAAATCATATTTTTAAAGTTTGAAATAAAGATTTTGTGGGCATTGCTGGATTTGAACCAGCGCGCAACTCGTTATGAGCAAGCCGCTCTACCAGACTGAGCTAAATGCCCAGGAAAATTGGTCCTGCGTGAGAATTTTGCAATCTCAACCCCCGCCTTATAAAGACGATGCTCTAACTTTTGAGCTAACGCAGGATGATTATTAGTTTATCAAGTTTTCAATGATTACTTCAAACAATTCCTACAAAGCAGGAGGGCTCCCTGTACCTTCATAGTTTTTACACATTCTTTGCATGGACTAACTCCACATCTATCACATCGTAGAAAGAGTTTCATTGTAGGCTTTCTACATAATTTACATATCTTCATCTGTTGCTAGTCTAGCAAGTCTTCTTATGTAAAGTCAATTAACTTATTATGCTGCTTTTAAATATGGCTGTCTATTTTTCTTGGTTGGTCTAGGTTTGGCTTTATAATATTGATAATTAACTTTACATTGTTTTGCTCTTAGGATTAGAAGTTCTCTATCTACAAATGAATACCTTTCTAATAAGTCCATAAATATAGATACAAACTTTGGTCCATGATTTGTTCTTCTACCTGCTAAAGCATGAGCTACTTCATGTAAAACACACGCTCTATTTAGCATTTCCTTTGGAATATTTATTGCTGTAGAAGTTCCCCAAGAGTTAAATGCTGTAGCGATTAAATCTTTACCATCTTCTGAATACTCATCATAGAAAGTTAAACTCCAAGGTTTTGTATAGCAGTAATCATCAAAGATGTTGCATATTAACTTGAATGCTCTCTTCTTAGATAATTTAGGATTCCATATTTCATCTTCGAGTGCCCAATCAAAGTTGTACACTCTATGTTTTTGATAATCTCTCATCCTGTAATATTAGCAAATACAAGTTAGATTATCAATTTATAAGTAAAATAAAAATGGCCTGGTCATTTTAACCAAGGCCACATATCTTATAAAACAAATAATAAAAATCTAGAACGCAGAGTGGCCTCCTGCGCCAGATAATGATTGTTTGTTTCTTTTTATATTGATATGATTCATTTTAAAAATTGAGGTTCCACGACCCCGGTCTGCACAGGTATGTGATATAAAGATTTGAATTCTCGGTTGGTCATTGATTTCGACACCAGCCGAGAATTCCTTGACTCTTTTTATAGTATACAACATTTTCAGAGTTATATCAAGTAGGAGACTCATTTACGGATAAATGAAAGACTCCTAATCAATATATTTTTTTTATTGCTATACGCGATAGATAGCAACCGAGACAGTTCCACCCGCTTTTAGAAGTTGCTTGACAGCCCAAGACATATCAAGAATTCTAGAATTAAATGGACCTCTGTCCCAAATTTGGCAAGTTGTGCTTAATCCATTTTTGAGATTTACTATTCGGATTATTGTTCCAAAAGGTAAATATCTATGGGCACACATTGCCGCGTAAGTGTTAAAGCGGCGACCGCTTGAGGTACGAGCGCCTTGGAAACCATCGCCTACTCCATAATAAGAGGCGACACCTCGTTGAATAAATTTCCCAAGAGAAAGTTTGTTCAACACTTTTGACACCAACGCAGTTTGTGGCTTTTGTTCCTTCTTCCTCTGAGATACAAACAAACCTTGGCCTGTATGCATCCTTTGAAAGAAAGTATCGTCTGCTTTTGCTGGATGAGATAACCCGAATATCATCATCAAACATAGGACCAGAGCGAAAGCCTTTGCTGCTGTTTGTCTGAGCATCAATGACTCCTTTCATCAGGTCATTCTTTCATTATAGAACATTCCATCAGTTTTTGCAATGAATTGTAATCTATAATAAATTAAACAGAGTCACACTTTAAATGCAACTCTGTTTTCTATTTAAATAATAATAAATTTAATAACAATCTTCAGAATACGTTTCTGACCACCTTACAGGACCTACAGGGCATACCTGCCTACGTGAACCACAAGAACATATAGCATCAAATAAATGAGCCCCATTGCGGTCACAATATCCATGATAATTAGATGTGCCATCAGGAATACCCCAAGCAAGGTTTATATCTAAACCTCTTGACTCAAGATATTCCCGCCAGGCTTTTTCTGAAGCTTTATGATTATGCTTTTTCATAAAGCAATTCTACTAAATTGAGCGAGTTATTACAAGTAGTAGTAGTCTTATACTTTTTCTTCTTGTTGTTTCTTCAAACGAACTTGAAGGTAACCATAGATACGGTCTGGGAAAACTTCGATATTCTTCACAACTTTGTCATCCTTCAGAGGAGCGACATACAGTTTGCTGGTTTCATCAGTAATGATTTTTTTCTTTTTGAAGTCATGACGAATTAAAATAACATTCGAATTATTATTCCACTTCGCTGTGGCATTTTGCATTTCTTCTAAAACAATATCAATCGGACCTTGAAAGGTGTAGAAGATATCGTCATACTCTGTATTGATTTCACCAGCAGCGATTAGTTCAGCATAACGTGCTTCATCGAAATTATGTTCTTTAGTCATTTGCTCGATAAAAGCATCGCCATTTTCAAGAGCAAGTAACACTTCATCGCGGAGCAAGTTCACACGACCCGCAAAAGGATGGAGAACAGGACGCCCTTTTTGTTTCTTCTCTTTTTTGTCGAGAGAAACGATATGCATATTTGTAGTTGTTTCCAACACAGGAGCAGAGTCCTGATTATCGTTAGATACTAATTCTTCTTCAATAACTGCGGTCATGTAAGACTTTCTTCCTTCAGTAATATTATTAGTAGTGATAGTGATTTATTTTCTAAAAATTATTAGTTCTTGTGTTGTTATTGTAGTTAACAACATCTTGTAATTGTTATTCAATCATATGAATATCTACATGTCAATAACTAACAAACCTCTTTAGATATATGTTTTATTTTTAAATAAGTAAACCTGCATATTGCAATACTTCTAAATAATCATCTGGATAAGTACGATGTATTTTGTCGGCATATTTTATTAAAAGATTTTCTCTTTCTGCTTTTTTTAATTTTTCTGCTGAAAAGTCAATCATCTTCACAATGCCAGTTGATTTTTCAATGATGAAATTTTGTTCGTGATGGTCCTTACAATGAACCATACCTACTTGACAAATCCGCTTACATAATTCATCCATCTGCTTTAAGATAGGAACAAACTCAGAAGAATTCCATCCAACAGAAAAAGCAGACATTTTATTATTTATTAATTGAGGCTGAAGTTTGATACCAAGATTTAAAGCATAGTCATATGCGGTCACACCATTTATATGATGCATCCATATGATGGGAAGAAGATTATTCGAATAGCCCCTCTTGGGATATTTTATTTTTGCTTGACCACAAGCAATAGGAAGAGAAGACCTTCCTTCTAAAATATCGTAGGCCAAAAGATTTATAAGATATTCGTCCTGAGCCTTCTTTATAGAAGGAGACTTCAATATCTTCACACCCAATTCTGAATTCAATGAAAGGTAGAATCCATCATAGCCTTCTTTGATTCTTCTATTTTGAAGATTGAACTTACCAATAAACGACTTCATAATAGAGAAATAATATACCAAACCTTCACAGAGATTCAGCCCTTTCAACTTCGCCTTTCGGACTAGTCTAGCAGACAAGCGAACCCCATGTCAATCAGAATATCCCCAGAAACCACGACAAACGTATGTTCGATAAGGAGAGCAACCCAGGCGAACACATATTCGAGTCATAAACTTCTTTGAAAGACTTGATTTAACTTATGGGATATGATATAAATGCTGTGGAAGTAAACACAAACGCTTCCTTCAATTCACAAACAACCTCACTATTAAGTGAAAGGATACCAAAACAAAATCATGTCTACCATCGCAGAAGTCACGAAAAAGCGCCCCGGCCGCGTTCGCACGGCCAACTCGGAACGTATGTCCGAGGCCATGTTCAAGGCGAAGAACGTCCAAGGTCTGACGCTCCAAGCCATCGCCGATAAGTACAACAAAGACAAGCGCCGCCAGGAAGCGGGCAAAACCCTCACCGCCCAAGCCGTGTATGCCCGTATCAAGGACTTCGCAGCCCGTAACCCGGAGAAGGTTGCGGAAATCCTGGGCTCGGTCGAACCGGAGAACGTCGCCTCCGCTGAAACGACCGACGCTCTCGCCGTCGCCTAAAAAAGTACCACGAAAAGATACAAACTAGGGTTAGTGATAAAACACTAATCCTGGTTTGTTATCTGTTGACAAATAGGTGCATGGTCGGTATACTGCCCCCATGCCACTCTCTAAACGAGTCCGAGTTTTGCGTAATCTTACCCATGATAATGGATGTAAGAAGGACATACCTCGGCTAACTATATGCAAAACAGAACCATCAAAACATCGAATAGGTAATTCTACTTGTCCGGTGTTTTGTCCACATTGCAAAAATATAATGCGTGTACCTAATAGAGCATTGAAACCAGCATAAGAAAAAATCCTATTGGCTCATATGACTTGCGTAACGCATACCAATAGGATTTTTCCCTTGTTCGGATTATTGCTCCGAACATTGTCGCGGGCGCCAGTAGGCCATGACCCTACACCGACATTATAACATAGAACCGAAATTATGTCAAACAATATCCAATTTATAATAGATTGAATGACATAAGAATAGTAGTACCCCAGTAAATTTACTACCAAGATACTACTATTACTCAGGGGCTATAATCGCCCTCCACCAGTAGTTTCTTATCCTACACCATGATTATAGCATAGAACCGAAATCCTGTCAAATAATACCCATTTATAATAAATAAGACTAAACACAATAATACCCAGAATTTCTCCTGGGTATTATTGCATCCCGAAGCCCTTTACGGCTACTCCATCTATAGTATACTCTTAAAAGAACATACTTTCAACAACAGCAGTTTTCCGAGTTGTGGCAATTCCGTACTTCTGAATCTTCTTCACAAGAGAACGAATTCGACTCGCCACATATCGAGGGCTTCGATGACTATGAGGATAATTTGCAGGGTCAAATAGATAATCTGCTTGATTTTTGGTAATTCCAAAAAACATTGTAGCGGCATCAAAGTTTACATAACCTTGAAATTCTACATCAATAGGAGTAACACCTGTAATGCATTTAAAACGAAGTTCTTCTTCATCATACTTATATGCAGAACTCCACTTCAATCCTTTAGAAATAAACCAAGGATGAAGGGCAGCAGTTCCTAATGCACATGCACTACTTCCACACTTTAGTTCTTTAACTTTTTTGTTTGCAATAGCCTCAACAGGAACATAACCAAAACTGCTTAAATCAAAATTTTTAACAGGAATAGAAAGTTTTTTACGTTCCTTAGAAAATTCTTCAAGAACTTCTGCAAGTTTTAAAAGACGTTGCGGTTTAAAAGGAGTAGGAGCATAATCATTCTTTGTATAAATAAAAGAATGGTTCGCATTACTTGAATAGTAAGTGGTAGTCTTTTCGCAAGGAATAACTTCGTCTTCAGTAGTAGTAGTCATCATACAAAGAAGTATACCAATGCACTTTAGTTCTTGCAAGTAATACTTAAAACACAAAAACCCTAGTATTTCTACCAGAGTTTTTGTGCAGATGGTGGGACTTTACATACCCACACGTTCGGAGTGAAGAGTTGCCTTTGAAGTACAAATTTCCCTACTTGCTCTGCAACGAAGCTGCCGCCTCATCAACATCAAATTGTCACCAATCTGATTGACATTCCTACTTAGTATGCCTACTAAGACCCACTATACCCCTCAAGCACTTGCCCGTCAAAGTATAGTCCAGGGAATTCCGAACTTTACAGGACCTTACTCCCGGCCTTCACCATAGAGTTTTTCGGTCACATCCTAGTTTACTTGCCGTCGCTTTCAACCTTTTTATTATAGGACACAAACACAGTTCTGTCAACACCAAATCAAAAGATTTTTACCCACAGACTTCTACACACTATCCACAAGGAAAAAGTTTAAAATTCTCCTGCTTGCAATTTCTCTTCCCATATCCTATAATGAATGAGTTAGCGATAACGGCTTCGTCCGAACGAAGCATCGCTGAAAGACCTCGATATCTGCGAGTTTACGCTCAATAGTGATTATCTGGTGCTTTCAGGTAAAGAGTGAATTAATCCCTTTAAGGTCGGACTTCATGGGACGGTTGGTGTTCTTGACCGATAACTCTGGCTCTAGGTTTATGTAACAAAGCTCCGCAAGGAGATACCTACCCAGGTTCAAAAAAAGAATTAGGTTTTGAGGGTTCCCTAGCGTAAACAAAATCCTCTTCAATAATCTTTAAAAGAAATGCTTGATGGAGCATCATAAATCCACCCAAGGGTTCGACGGGTACTTTACAGAGTTCCCACTCCAGTAGCTGTAACTACTGCCTTGCTTTAAGCCCTGCGCCACCACACAGAGTAGGTTAGCGGGGCTTCTTGATTTTTGTTTCAATTCTATAATAAATAGAGTATCTTTAAAGAGATACTCTAAAAAATCCTTACTTGACAAAACATACTCAAAACACTATACTAAAAATGGATATGGGACCGCAGCCGATGCGGCATGACAGGTAAATGTGGGTTCAACTCCCATCGGTTCCACCATTTGACAGAATCCTTTCTGTATGATATAGTCTAAATGTCTCCTAGTTATGCCAACTCAAAATTGGTCCCTTGAATGGGATATATAGAAAATAACTAGGTATTCTGGTCCCGGATGATTGTGGGTTACCCATAGGGATGATGAGGAACAACTCGGATGCATACGAGCCTCATCCTAAAATTTTAAAAATTTGATAGCTGATGGCAAGCATCGAAGCTGCGACTGTCCTTAATCGGGTAGCAGGTGGAAATCGGCGTAGGCGGTTCGCTACCGCTGTGAAGGTTCGACTCCTTCCAGTTATCAATTAAAACTTCCGGTATGGCTGAATAGCGCCGATTTCTAGAATGCAAGGCGACCATACTTCCGAAACCCTCATCTTTTGATGGGGGTTTTCGTGCTATATTTGATTTAACTTCAACTTCTTGCTATAATATCAATATGAATAACAACGAAGAACCGAATGATTTTGTCAAACCTCTTACTAAAGAACAACTCGCTTCACAAGAATGTTCTTGCGGATGTGGACAAATTGCACTACTTACCCATAATACTATCCCAGGCTATTTTGCAGACATGGACTGTATCCGTAAGATTATGCCTAATGCAAAATGGACAGATACATGGGTCATAAATGAACTATAATCTAAAGGTTGGACCTCCATCCACACCCTGTTGATAAGTTATCGGCCTGAAAAAACTTACCAACAAAATAAAAAGACCCTATTTCTTGTTCCGCGACTTGATTTAGGGTCTTTTTATTTTCAATACTATAATAAATTGTACAAATGGCCAATCAATCTTTTAATAAACTCCTCTTTCCCCGAGTTTTTCTTAGTTTATTATCTTTACCTTTGTTCAAATGTATAATAAATTGGTTCCTTATTTCCAAGGAAGAACCTTAATACAATTAAGAACCAAATCTAAAATAGAAACTCCCTCCTTACCCGGTTCAAAGGTTGAAGGTTCTAATCCCAATATTTCCATACTAATTACACGATTCTCTAACCATGTAAGAACAGCCCTTGCTTCCGTGCCAGTAGCAGGACATTCCTTAGCAAGAGCCTCTAACTTATACTCTTCGGCTATCTCAAATAACAGAGACATATCATCATGGTCAAGAGGCTCACCACACTCACGCATCTGCTTCAGGCGGTCAACATGAAATTGGACTTCTTCCTTGGTCATATTTTTCATATATGCATACTACCAAATCATATTAGTTATTGCAAATCTCATATAGGTAGTGGTTTCAATTAAAATATAATAAATTGAACAGATTTAAATTAATTTATTATAAATTCAATCACATTTTCCGCTTTCCAATATCATCATCCCTCGGCCTGCGGCCTCGGTGGTTATTAGATTTAAAATATAATAATATAAATTTAAAAACCCTGGGGGTCAGTATTTTTAACTTTATTAAACTGGGGGTTTTAATTAAAAACCAGGAGATTCTAAGCGACCCTATTTAAAATCCGCTCGCTTCGCTCGCTTTTTTGGCAATTTTTAGTATTAAAAAAAGTCTGTACCAGAACGAAGAAAAATTAGTTGTTCCACTCTCCTCCATTTTATGGGTAAAATCTACCACCGTGTTCCACCTATTTCTACTTGAATAAATATATCCTCTATTACAGACATGAATACGGGAGTACGCGGATGCGCCTGTGTTACAGCGCGTATATAGATATATGTATACGTACCCGTTTTAAAAAACTTTTTCGCCTAATTTTTTTGGGTTTTTATTTTAACTACTACTTTTTCTTCATATATTTAAGATTTTATTTGTATCAAAGAAAATACATTTTAGTATCTTTTTTTAGGTGTTGTTGAAAGCATATCATTATATAGAAGTTCTTTTTGTTCTTGTTGTTGTTCAAACAATTCTAGTCTTTGATTAAAGATAACAATTTCTTCTTCAAAGATAAAGTCTTTAATGCTTTTGAATGTAAATAGTTTTATTTCTGTGTTTTTATTTTGGTTACGTGCTAAAATGAAATAGGTGTATATATCTTCTTCTGAGGAAGCTGCTCTATGAAAGTTCCATCCATTATTTTGTGTTAAAGTGTTAATAGAGGAGAGGAAGTCTGTCATTACTGTTACTTGTTCTAGTGTCATGATATTATTATCTTTCATCTGGTATTTCTATTTGAAAGTTAAAGGGATGTATTATTGCATGTTTATTAGCATAATGGAAATATTCTTTTTGAATAATACTGTCATAGGAAGATACAAATTTTTTCATTTCTTTAGTATTAGAAAAAACATCGCTCTTGTTTATATCAGGAGTAATCAACATAAAAAAGGATATATTAACTGAGACAATTCTTTTTATATTATTTTTATCTAATTCTTTTTGAATGGCAATAGCAAGTGGACATTTCATAGAATCGCTTTGAATGCCTTTATCTATATCTTCTTGTGTAACATTAATTTTTAAAAGCATTATTATTAATGAATAATCCTTGTTTTAAAGAGAAATTATTGGGTCATCATTGTTGTTGTCATCATCATTCTTCTTCATTGATTATAGCAGAAGAGATATTTGGAGTCTATTTCTTTCTTATAATGAAATTGTCTTAGGTATAGTCCTAAGTAGTAGTATTTTTTAAGAAAGGTATTCTATTATCGTGGATACAAAGAAGTATAAAGATAATGATTGGTCTATTTCTCATTGTTTGGAACATCTAAATGAACTTCGAGCGCCAGATTTAATAGACAAAACATTACGTACAAAAAGATTAAATGACTTGGGTGTAAAAGAATATGTATGGTGGACAAAAAGTAAAGGTCTTTGGTATAGGCATTCTGTAGGATTTGAAAATGATGAAGAAGAAGCATCTACTCAAATAGTTCATGATGCATCTTATAGTGGTGGAAATGATACTCCTACAGTTTGTTATTGTAGAGTATTTCAAATAAATAAAAAAGGTATGTGGCTTTATTCTGTCTCAGAAAAAGGAGATATTACGAAGCATTTTGGACATAAAATTATCAATGGTCCTAATGGTATTTTAAATAAATATTTGATTTACCTTTCAGATATAGAAGAACGAGAACAACCATATCAATCTTCTAAAGGTTGGAATATAGTTTCTGTTGCAAGATTTAATGGTTACGGAACATTTAAAACTGAAGAAGAGGCTATTTATTTTTCAAATGAAATAATAAATCGAAATATTGGTAAACTAAATGAAAAAGTTATTATAAATCTTCATAGATTAATTGAAGTACAAAAACAAAATGAAAAACTTTTTCCCAAAACTTAAAAAAATAAGAGGGTTAAAAGCCCTCTTTATTTTTAACTTCTAACAAGTTGAACAGTTTTGTGTGGACCTTCTTCAAGTATTTTATTTAGTTTTTCTACTTGATATTCAAATCCATCCCGTTCTTGATAATCATTGCGGAGTCGAATTATTTGATGTTTTACGGCATAATATGCTTCTTCTTTTGCATTACCAAGACCCATTCTAGCAATTGAAAGAATAATATCAAATCCAGGAACATTATCGTTATACTTATTTAATGACCCTGGTGATTTGTTATTTCTAGGAGGTTCTAATGGATTTGCTCCTGGTGCATCTGGTTCTGGTTGCCAATTACCCATTTTATTTCTTTGCCCTGTAAGTGAGAGAAATTCTGCCTCTCATTTCTCTATTACCTTTTGGAATTTTATGTTGCCATTCATTTTGAAAACCTGGAGGCATAATGAAAAGACTTCCATTTGCTAAAGTAAATTTATACTTATCAGGAATTTCACCTTTATATCCAATTGGTCTAACCCAAAGTTCTCTTGGTTCTCCCAAAGATACAACTGCAATAGGTTGTTTTTGATTAATTAATGGGCTATTATCACTATGCCATCCAAGAGCCTGTTTTTGATTTTCATAATAATTAAGAAAACACATATTTAAATTGTAACCATACGCTTTATTGATTACACCCTCAATATATTGTACAGTAATATGATAAGAAACAGACTCATAAACAGGGGCATCAGGAACACCCTCAATATATTTATATTGAGTTGGTTCATGTGCCATAAAACATTCTTTACGTCTTGCCTGAACAGATAACCAATCTACTTCTTGTAATAAAGATTTATAGAATGATTTAGCAACATGTTCAACAATAAAGTTTTCTGTATACATAATGTTTTCAAGCATTTTTTTCTTTCATACGTTTTTCTTGAGCAATCCATCTATTACGATGAAAAGTAGAGAGCCCATCTTTGCTTGTAGCAGGAAGCATACAGCATCCATTGTTAGTATGACGTACAGAGTCATCTTGACAATAGCCGTACTTCCATTTCTCTGCTTCATTTTTCTTCATTAATATTTAATTTTCGTCAAGCCCTTCCAATAGCGACGAATATATTTATCTTTTTGATACCAATTTTCTACAAGATTATCAAGAGAAAGTGTTTTACATTTCTTAATAATAAGTTTTTGGGCATCTTTTGTATAATATTTTCGGCCTAACCCATCGAGGCTTGAATAAACCATAGACCATCTAAAACCAATATCCATTAAGTTCAAATTTTGAGCTAAACATAACTGAATGGAAAATGTATTTATTTCTCTGTCCCAAGCACTTTTATATCTGTGTTTCATAAATTTGCTAGGAAGTAGTAAATTCATTCCTAAATTAGGCAAACGCAATCTATATCGTTCTTCATCATCTAATTCTAAAATATGAGAAAATTCATGAAGGAAAGATTCACTATCGCCATCAGCCCCAGCACTAGGAATCAAAAGTGGGTTAGTATTATTTTTTGAGCGTAGTTTTGGTTTCAAATAAGAATTTAATTCTGGGTCACCAAAGTTAATAGCAGAATAAGGACGCAAAGAATGCGGTATTTTTGTATTATCACCAACAATACCAATAGCACTATTCTCAAAAAGTTTCATAAAGAAATTATATGCTTTTACCTGATAATTATCATTTTGGTAAAAGAAAAAATCAGCGAGTGCTTCGCCTCGCTTTTCTACTACTTCAGGTGAAACTGGAATATTCATGTTCCTACTATATCAGAAGGTCAAAGTTATGTCAAAAAAGAATTTCTTTACCAAGACCCTTCCAATTATGGAGAATATATTCATTCTTTTGTTGCCAATTTTCTAGTAAAGAATCAATTGATATATTTTTAGATTTATCATAGATTTCAGATACTTGACTTGGTTTTGTTGTTTCTAATTTAGTCAAAGTATTTAAGGCAGCATCCATTGAAATTCCTGAATCTTCAACCTCCAGATATTTACATAAAGCAAATTGAATTGCTATTGTTTTTGCTTCTCTATCAAAGGCAGTTTTGTAAGGATTTTTAATATATTTTTTATTAATTCCCATACCTAAATTAGGTAGAGTAAGACGATAGAATTCTTCTTTATCAAGTTCTAGAATGTGACAAACTTCATGAAGTAAATAACGCATAGGCGTAAATTGTCCTGTGCCACAAACTATAACAGGATTAGATAATTTTATATCATTAGAGTCTATGAAATCATAATCTTCAAAATGAAGAGGTTTGTAAAATATATTTAATTTGGGGTTTATATCGGAAGGTTCACAAAGCCCGATAACACTATCTTTAAATAGTTCTTGGAAAAAATTAAATGCTTTAAATTTCATAGGTCCTTGGCCAAACATACCAAGAAAATTATGTTCAAGGATTCTTGTTCTTTTATGTATTGTTCGACCAGGGATTATCATTCTTTAAGAATATTTAAACTTTCACGAATAAATTTAGCAATTTCTTCAAATGTATATCCTCCTGAATCATTTAATCTATGTAAAGCTTGTCCATTAACATAGATTCTATATACATTATCCACACAAGATAGGGCTTCAAGACCTTCCCATTTAATTTCTTTTTGTTCAGGAATAATTCCCAACCATTTCACAAATTCAATTGGAGGTAAACTATTTATAGAGACATTAATTTTTTCTGCCATAGGTATATCAATGCTTGCAATTTTGCAACCAACGCCAAGACAACAAAATGATGCTTTATCATTAACAATTTTACAAAGAGTATTTTTGGCTTGTTTATATTCACCAGACTCTAGTGCTTCACACCAGGCTAGTACATTTTCTTTGTTCATTTCTGATTTCTTTCTGGTAATTTTGCAGCCCTACGAATTACACTTGCAATTTGTTTAAAATCTTGCTTATTTTCATCATTCAATTGGTGTAGTGCCATACCATCCGCATAAATTATATATTGGTCGTATTCTGATTTAAGGTCGATAACATCCGTACCTTCTTGAAGAACACATTCTAAACCTTTTTGTTCAAGAAATACTTCATCATCAACTAGTTTGTTTTCAATACCTAACCATCTAATAAATTCAATTGGAACTAATCCATAAATAGATGAATTTTTAGATAAATTGTAAGGAATTGATAGTACAATATCATCTTTTGTATGAACCATTGGTATAGGAATATTTGCAACATGGCAACCTACTCCAAGACAACAGAATAATTTTTCATTATTAATAATTTGACAAAGAACCCTTTGAGTTTGTTTAAAATTACCTGATTCTAAAGCTTCACACCATTTTAGGATATTATGTTTATTCATAATTTTAACCCCAATAATTTGGGTTTTTATCCATTCTTGCTTTTAAAGACATATAAGTTTTATCAAATTCAATATCAAGTTTTGTTTTATTTCCAACAATTCTTACACGACGACGCAATTTAGTTTTCTTTCCAAACTTTTTAAGTTTCAACCAAAGATGACTTGCACATGGATAGGCACGACAATCATTGCCATCATTATAAACTAATTCACGTTCATTAAAATCGGCTTTATATGGATATTTTTCACTAGCATAATCATGAACTTGCGTAATAGTTTTAAAATTACCATCACAATCTTGTACGGTTTGACCAACATAAAATTTCTTTGCTTTTTTCAGCATAAGAAAATCTCGTTCTCTTTGAAGAGAGTCAAGACTTGGATGTGAACTACGTTTTTGATTAGAACGATAAGACATAATTATACCGTAAATGTACCATATCCGAAAGTAAAATTAAAGTCCTCAGACCAATAGCCATTAATAGTTTTTGGTTTTTCAACTATTTCATAACTAAAATCTTTGATTTGTGATTTAACCATTTCAAAAAATAATTTTGCTATATCTTCAGAACCAAAATACATACTTCCGTTCTCCTCAATACTATTTGAAAAAATTTCAAAATCTACATTAAGAAGCGATTTAAGTTTTTCAACTAAATATTTATCTATTTTATAATCTTCATATTCTGTACAAATAGGTTGAATTTCGTGTGGATTTGAAACATCATGTAAGGCAATACAAGATTTTTGAACAGCCTGTAAATAACCTTTTTTTACATCAGGTGCATCATGACTACAATTGAAAATATAAGTCTCATGTTTTCCATGACCATCATTTGACCAATCTCCAATCACAATGTGGTGAACAAATTTATTATTTGTCATATCTATAAACCTTTAGGCGGCAAGCCCGCCGCAAGGCGAATACGTGCAGCAATATAATTAAAATCACGGCGTTTTATATCATTCATTTCAGAAAGAGATTCACCATCTGCAAAAATATTAACTATCTTTCCTGTTTTTACTATTGATTCTAAACCAATGCCCACTATATTTTCTGTAGTTTCTATTGGTTTAATTTCTAGCCAGTTTGCAAAAGAACTAGGTGGCAAACCAGAAACAGAACGAGAACCATCTGATATAATAGGAATATCAATTTCTGCTACTTTACAACCTACCCCAAGGCAGCAGAAACCATCTGAATTTGTGTTTGCTTCTTTTCTATATAGGGAACCAGATGCTTGTTGGTATTCTCCAGATTCTAAAGTTTCGCACCATTTAAGAATATTGTCTTTGTTCATAATGTATCCACATTCTTTTCTATTACATCAGCAATTTGTGAGAAAGTATAACCGCCATTATCATTCAATTCTGTTAATGTATTATCCTTTGTTGCACCATATGCGGTACTAATACCTGATGCGGTACTAATACCTGCCCATTCTGATACCTGTTTTGGTAAAGCCGATGAATGTCCTTGATAAACATAATACAGATTATCTTCTAAAATTGGCGGAGGAATAATACCCTCTTCAACCGCAATTTCACACAATACACCGAGACAACAAAATTTATCTATACCATTAACAACCTTATGTAAATTTGATTTGCCCTGTTCATATTTACCAGAACGTAGGCGTTTTGTCCACTTTTTTGCGATTTCTTTATTCATCTAATATACCTTTTTTTACAAAATTTACAAGCAACTACATTGTTTCTAAAGAGCGGTCCATCCATGTAAATATCTAATGAAAAATGTAAAATGTGTTTTAATATAAATAAATACCAACCTATTTCATACTTCATTTTTCTCAGTCTTTTCCAAACGAATTAAGAGGTGACTTATCGCTTGCAAAGCCGACAAACCTCGACTCGTAAACACAGTAACCGCCACCTGCAACGGCGGCAATGCACCACGGATGCTTACATTGATATATATTCATTTTCCCGTGCTGGCAAACTGCCCTAACCATTTCACGAAACGGTTTACTTGGTGGGGTCTGTGGTATATCGTTGTCAGTAGTATCGGACACCTCTTCGTATGTCGCTGCAAAAATCTCTGGTTTGCATGGATATAGTTCGCCTTCAACTCCACGAATAATAAAGTCGCCTTTGCTTGCGCGCATGACACCTTCCAGCGTGTCAATACTCAGTTCGCCAAGGTGCGAATTAGTGAAGTCTATGCGGCCAATGCCCACAAAAGCAAAAACTTCAATGGCATTATCGCCTTTCCATTGAACAGCTTCGATGACGACGGGCTTCTTTCGATATTTCACGGTTGCGGGCTCCTTTCGGCTGTGTGCGAAGAGTCTTTTAATTCAATAAAGCCTAGCCTCGCAGCCGCGTTGATAACAGATTTGACCTGTTCGATTGAAACAAATTCTTCGTCGCTTTGACTCGCGCAATCGTGCGCGCATCCATTCCACGAATTTTCGTCTCCGCAATCGCAAGGAGGTGTCGAAGCTTGAGCATAAATATTCGACCACCATGATGTGGTGCCGACCTCATTTCCCATTTAAATTTAACCTATACCTTTTTCATCAAGAATCGCCAAAATATCGTCGGCATATACTGCTTGTAAATTGCCAAGTTTGCGTGTTTGACTTGGATTGCACAGCGCCTTCACAGCCCCTATCTGCGCCTCAAGTCTGTCTCGGTCTGCTTCGAGAAGTGTCATATCCACAGATTGGGCTTCAAGGTCGGCTTGCGCCTTATTAATTGCCTTTAGAAGAATTGGTACATCGTAATGAATAAGTTGAGCGCCGGTTTGATTTGAAAAGCCAGCAAGTTTTACATACTCCAGGCGTTTTATAATTTCATCTAAACACTTGTCGTCAAAGTCAAGCATTCTTTTGTCCTCCAAGAGCAATAATGAGATTAGGATACCGTGATAGAAATTGTTCTCGAACACGGCGTTGTTCTTCAATTTCGTTACCAGAAAAATAGTGTCCCGGAAAACCGAATTCAGGCTCCCATCCGGTGCAATACGGAAAGTGACAAGTGCAAGCCGAAATAGGATGGTATCCCGGTCTTTCTTCATAACGTCGAAAGAAGCCCGTAGCCGAATCTCTATGCTGATTTACTGAACACCAACAATTACGGCAACGTAAAATAGGTGCGAATTCATCGAGGAAGGTTGAACGATAAACTTTTATTGATGATTTTATCCCAGGAGAAATTTTATATCCAAACCAATAACTAGGCTTATTATTATTATTATTATTATTATTATTATTATTATTATTTTTGTTATCAAAATCGGCCACGGTTAACTTGCACCTACTTCGCCAGCGACGGGCTGTGCGTATCCACACATACGGTTTCCGCCGTTTACATGAACGTACTCTTCGCGGTCTATGAAAAAAGCTAAACGTATAGGGGCATGGCAAATTTTGCATAGCACCGGCTGCGACGGCTCGGGCGGTTTTACGATATTTGCTGCAACCCAAAGAGCGTCGGGACTTCCAGGGCATTTACGCTTAATCTCTTTCGTGATATGCTTCCGCAGGTCGGTTTCGTGCTTCGTGAGGACGGCGTGCATAACTGCTATTGCATTTTCTGTCGGCTCTGGAAAACAGCATCCGACTGTGCTGCGATAAAACAACGCCGCTATTCGCGCAGCGCGGCGCTCCTGGTCAGTCATTATTTTTATCTCCAATATTTTCGGAACACTCAAAGTAGGGCTGAGTAATGTAAGGACCTCTGTATTTATTGGTATAAACAAGGTGTTTGTCATGCACTTCAGCCGAACCACACGGTGCGGGAATTCCGGGACAAAAATCTAACCCGATTCTACCGTTCAGCCGAAACGTATGCTCTGCATGTATTTCAACCGCTCCGCAGGGCGCGGGGATGCCTGGGCACGACCCGGCATCGTCGTTATAGCCGTGTGCCGGATGCGGTTCCGTTAATCTCGACGGACACGAAAGCAGCATTTCGTTGACTCCGCCTTTGCCAAAATATTCATCATAGTGTGTATATTTACAGCGCCGACACCAACCACCGGGCAAAGCACCTTCGCGCAAACGCAACTGCTTACATTTATCACATTGAATATTACAACCAGATATGTCGCCATCCGGCAACCAAGGAGTCTCGTTATCAGCGGCCATCGGTGGACTCAATTCCAAATCGTTGTTTGTGTTCTGGCGTTGAACCGAGGGGTCCAAGAAAATATTCTAGCGTCGTATACTCATATGCGCCGCCAGCTTGGCAATCCCATCCGGTGTAATCGCAGCCTGCGTCAAGGAAAACGTGGGTATGACCCTTTTCGGTTGGTGTTTTAAGCGAAAACAAAACAATCCAATTCGGGCCATCATTTTCACCTTCAGAGTAATAAACAACCTCGGCAAGATTATCCACAAATACTTTTACATCATCGCGACAGAACGTGTCATCGCCCCATCCATCGGTGTAGTATTTGTGGTTTCCGTTAAGAGCAATAGCAATGGCGCTTTGCCAATCGTAGTCTTTAAGTAGTTCAGCGACCGTCATTGCTTCTTCGTATGGTTCAATTGATTCATTCCCCATTTGTATTCACCTGCGCTAGTAAAACACCATTAATATTGTCGCCAAGCAGCATTTGCTTACCACATGAACAGACGTAACCACGAACTTCGCGCTTCGGGCGTATAACGTGCTTCAACGCCTGCGCGTCGAGGGCGCGTATTGTGCTGCAAGGATATTTTTCTTCGTCATGGTTGCAGCAGCGAGGCTCGTCAAGAAACCCCTCGTAAGGATTGTGCAATTCGCGAACACGGTTAATGATACCTTGAAGTTCAAGAACATGAGCCGCCGTTTCAACTTGAATATTGTGCATCTGCAATTTCTCCTGGATGAAACGGCGAGATTCGACTTCCAATTCGCTAATTCTGGCCGATGCACGTTCTAGTTCGGCAGCGAGGTCACGAATCAACGACACTCCGTATCCCACATCACCGACGATATCACGGTTTTTGTATTTTATCGCTTCCGCAATCAGCGCGGCGGTTTGGTCTTTATTCATGGTTTACCTCCAGTAAGGAAAGTGAGAAACCCATCTGCCTCATCAAGCCATTCTTCTTCACTAATGCCTTGGCACGTTTGACACCGGCAACCGTACTTACAAAGATACGCGGCGACTTCTTCACGCGATGGCAACGCCAATACCTCTGGAAATGGCTTTTTACACCATCCGCAAGTTTGACTTTTGACACATTCACAAAACTGTGATTTGTTATTATTATTGGTAGATTCTGCTTGCTTCAGGGCGTCGATAAGTTCAGCAATTACCCATTCTTTTTCGGGTTTTGGGTTTCGACTTCCATGCGGTGTGAAAAAAGTAACACCTTTAATCATTTTTTGTGCCTTGCGAAGTAGGGCCACATTTTTGTCGTTCATCATTAAAACTTTTTAGGGTAGTTATATGGTAATGCTTCAGGATTAAATTCTAGTCTATCTTTGATTACGTTTTGACAACTTTCTAATTCATTAGCAAGTTTTCTTAAAATTTCAGGTGTCAATAAATCACTACCAAGAATTTTTACCATACGAGTATAGGATGCAAGCGTTAATTCTTGATTTGTATAAGCAAGGATTCCATCGCCATTGTCCATAAATGTAGTTTCTAAAGATAATGATTCTCCACCATTATCTTTAGGATTGAATACGAAATAATGTTTACCTAAAACTTTACTCATAGTTTACTTCCGGTAAGAAATCCAATAATAAAAGTTTCAAGATTTTGCTTTCAGTTCGGCCCGAACGTAATTGACACAAGCGACGATGAAGGCGGCGTCCTCATTACGTAGAATACCGACCGCACCACCCTGTTCATCTTGCTGACCACCGATAACGATGTATGTGGTTTCGTCATCTGAGAGGTAAATAGAAGCGCCCTCTTCCGAGAACGGCCCACAATACTCACGGGCACCCTCATCGCTAACCCAATTGCCGGGCGTTGCCTCTTCCGACAATTTAGCAAGGTCACATAAGGAATAATTCATGTTATGCACCTCCTTGGGAGTTTTGCCGTCGCCGGACTCCCACCCGCACTCGTTGCAGAGAAGAAAGCGGCGACCATCGTTCTCGGCGCAAGTCGGCGGGGAAGTCCAATGCTGAACGCGACCGTCCATGCACATCGGGCATTGAACCGAATTATGTTGGGCGAGAGCGGCTTCCCACGCAAAGCGCATAGTATCATACGAATCGCTTGGGTAAACTGTCTTCTTAAACCAATCGTCAAATGTATTCATAGCCCTACGTTACCATAAATTCTTAGTTATGTCAAAGTTTATCGACGTTTTTTTCTATTAAGACTGCTATATCGTTAAAGCTTATACCCTTGTCATTAAAATAAGCTAAACTTGCACCAACAGATGTGTTTAGGGAACTTATTTTTCCTTCACAAGTTTTTAAACCAGCCCAATTTTGAACTACAGGTGGCAAAAGAACCGCATACACGTTATTGTCATAAAAATATAAATTATCTTTTAAATTAGGTTCTTCAATAACTCCTTCTTCTACGGCCATATCTGCAAGGACACCTAAACAACAATAGGTAATAATTCCATCATTTTTCCCAAAACGTTTTAATGAACCTCTACCTTGTTTAAATTTACCTGAACGAAGTCTTTCACACCATTTGTCTGCAATCTCTTTATTCATTTCTTCTCTTCTCTTTCTTTAAGTTGTGCTTTAGTTGGCCAATATCTTGGAGAACCATATTTTTCAAATAATTCTGCCATCTTGGCAAAACCTCTTGAACGTTCTTCCATAAGAACATCGTATCCATAATCTTCGTCTCTTAATTTTTCAATTTCTTTGATTTGTTTTTGCCACCAACTAAAATGAGTCATTACTCCATGTGAAACCAAAAATTCACCAAGCCCAGTTAATTTAATTGGGCCTTTTTTCTTTTCTTCACTCATTATTATTATTCTTCTTAGTCTCTAAAACTGCATCTGCAATATCCATACATATAACCCAACGTTGGTCTGCATCCCATTTGGGGGTAATTGGTAAAAGAATTGAATGAACAATTTTTGCAGCATCACTAGCAAGAGATTCTAATTCTATTGCTGATTGGGCAATTTGGTATTGAAGCCATTTAGGTTGTTGGTTTAATTTTCCCAATGAATCAAGAGCATTATAAATTTGTTGTTCTATTTCTTCAAAAGTTCCAACTGGAGCAATATCAAACATTCGACATAACTTAAAATATGCTTCTAAGTCTTTTTCAGGTATTTCGCGTCCGAATTTTGCTTTATATCCTACACGAACTTCATCATCAGTAATACGTTTTAAAATTTCCATTTGTTTTCCATGAATCTTTCCACACCAACAAAAATAAGGGTTTAATATAAAATGATGGCCATATCTTTCGAAATGAAATTTTTCAGGTTTCCCACATTGTGCTGTAGAACCATCTACAGCATGATAGGTTGCTTTGCAATTTTTGTCAATCACATATGAATACATATATAAAATAAACCGAAACCTAAAATTCCTAAAACAATTAAAGCAGGAAAAAAACTTAAATATATAATGTCCCAATATTTAGAAAATTTAAGTATTTTTTCCGCATTTTCTTGACTCATTTCTAATTGATTGTTATTAATTTTCATTTAAGCAAACTCAATCTACAATTCATAAATTTTAAATCTAAAGAAGCCTTCTTTGCGTTTTGCATACTCAGGAACATCCCAAGAAAGAGGGTCATCTTCAGGTATTTGAAGAAATTTATTCCAATCTTCGCTTTTATTTTCTGGTATCACATAATAATGACCAGAATCATCAGAAACTAATATGTACCATTTATCTTCATTAGTATTCATTTATGCAGGCTAGCTCAAATATTTTCATACATTCATTTAATTTTTCTTCAAGGTATAATTTTAAAATGTCATCTTCATATTTTTTATTTTTAATGTAAATAAATAATTGAAAATATTCATAATAAGTATCTATGAAATCTTTTCTAATTGTTTTATCATCATTAAGACCCATAGCATAAGATAAATTATCTAATGCTGCCAATGTTCTTTTGAGATTAGGATTTGTTTTAAAATCTTGCAAAGCCAGTTCTTTGGCAAATTTACTATAGTTTATTTTGTCCATTTATCCGCCCCAAGGCAAACATTTATCACAACCTTCGCCCCAACCCATATGAGGTTCATTGCCATGTAAGGGTAATTCATATTCTTTAATTATTAGTTTTAATTTTGAAATTGTTTGTTTATATTTATCTATTTCAGCATTATGTCTAGAATATCTATCTTCTAATAAACAGATTCTGTATAGAGTATCTTTAATTAATTCCCTTTGTTCATCCTTAAGATTATCTTCTTTTAATAATTTTTGTAATTTATTCGGAATTTCTTCCTTATTAAATTTAGTTACTAAATCCATAAAAGACTGGCTATATTTTTCGACCATTTCATACGCCCATGCACATGAACGTCTTAACATGGTCAAATCAGCAGGAACTTCCCATTCCCTACCACTATATGATGTGGTTTTTACTGTATCTTGTTTCTTTCTCATAATTATGTGAATAATGCTCCACTTTTATCCAGATAATCAATTATTTGATACATTGTTTTATCTTTAAATGCAGGAATTACATACGGCTTTTTTGCATTAAAAGTAATAACATGAATTTTCGTTTTACTTATTGATTCTAAATTAGTTGGTAATTCTAAACTAAAAGTAAATTGTACATTATCGCCAGAACGCATGTAAATAGGTTGTCCACCAGGTAAATCAAATTTATGATTTCCTAAAATAGGGTCTATATTTCTACGACTTAAAGGTGTAGCAAGATTAATGGGAACAGCAGTAGAACCTGCAATAGCCATAAGACTAACCACAAAAGTATTTCTTTTCATGATTCTAAATCCTTAATTTCAAAACTAAAAGGTTCAACTGGTTCCCTTTATCAAAACACCATAAAAAATTTTTTGCTATTGGTGGTAAATTTTTTATATAAATTAAAATCTTTATCAACGATGTAAAAATTATCTAATGAAACGTAAATATCAGCATTTAAAATTTTTTCTTTAATTGCTAATGCTATAGGACAATGCGAAGAAACATGTCTAGCACCTTCATTAATATGTTTTTTTGTTACTTTAATAATCATATTTAATTTAAATTATTTATTTGATGTTTTAATTCTTGTAAATCTTTATTGTCTAATATAATGAATGGCACTTCAATGTTTTCATCGTTTTGAGTAATTTCACATGATAACACGGCCCATTCTATTTCCGACATAGTATAAGCACGATGCATCTGAATTGCTATCTTTCCATATTCGTCTCTGAATATAAGATAGAATGGCTGTTTCTGTAAAGTTTTCTTTTTACTCATTTTTTACAGTTACAACTCCCTAATAAAGCATAACATATTCTACATTTAGGAAAACGAACGCTCATATAACTTATTTACCTCTTGACCATTAGATTATATAACCATTCGAGTATTGCGATTTCTATTCCTACTTCTTATCTTTTTTCTTTGTATGATAATCTTCAAAATCTTTAAAACTATCAAAAACATATTGAGAATCTTTATTGATAACATTTCTCCAATAATTGGACATGTCTTTATCTCTAGGTAATTTACAAAGACGTTTAGAAAGAATAGCAAATCCTGCACAAAATTGAACCTTTGAATCAGGATTCATGATTTGATTTTTTATAAAATCATGGTCTTCATAATTTACTGTTGGATGACAAGGAAAAACTTCTTCATTTAAGATTGCATTTTTAATATCAGAAATAGAATAAGCCCCAAGCCATCCTGGGGCACTATTCTTTTTAAAAGGACATTGCTTACAAGGGTCTTTACGATTAAATTTCATTTATATTTTTTATTTTTGTCCGTTCGTAATATGTGTTTTGTTGGTCTTTTACTATATTTCTTTCAATAACGTCAAAAGACATTTTTAAAACAATATTACTAATTAGCAAACTTAATATACCATATAAAACTTGACCCTTAATGATAAAATAGATAAATACAGCCATTCCAATAGGGATTATTAAAAAAGATAAAATAAGATGGCTGAAATATTCTAAGAATGCATAGAAGGATACAAAACAATCAATAAAACTTTTAAAGAGGAATTTTCCAAAATTGGGTTCGAGATAATCTTGTAGTTTCATATTCCTATATTATCATTCATTTTTAGTTCTTGCAAGTTTACCCGCAAAAAATTATGCAGCAGCAGGAAAATAAAGGGAATATAAACTAGAACCTGATTTTTTAGCTTTATTTTTCTTAAAAAATGAATCTCCAATTTTATCAAATGGATATAAAGAAATTGGAGGTAAACATTTCTTCTTTTGAAGAGTTTTTAAATGTTTTGATAATTTTGTTCCAATTCCTTTACGACGATAACTTTCACTAACAAAAAAGTAAGCAGTATAATACTTTCTTTTCCATTTGCTTTTCCAAAAAAGACACCACCCAACAATTTTATCTTCAATTATAGCCATAATAACATGACCATCTTTAACAGTTGGCTTTTTATTTCTTAATGCTTCTAAAATGGATTGCATAGAACCTTCATCGCCTAAATTTAGTTGATAAAGAATTTGATATTCTTTATTTGTTAACTTTAAAACACTTTTTGATTTTAATTTCACAATTATGGCTTTTTCTTTTTCCCACAATAAGAACAAAATAACATTCTGGGAATGGCATATCTTATGGTTGTATTACCTGGAATAGGTAATAGCGCGCCTTCCCCTTCATTATCCCAATAAGAATGAAAACCCAAAAAACATAGAAATCTCATTTTAAATTATATACCTTTACAGAATTTTCTCTACTAGACTGCAATTTTTCCATGAATTCTTTGCGACCTTTAATCATTTCCTTAAAGGCATCTTGATTTGAATTCATTGCCTCGCTAAATTCATCATATACTTCTCCGCCATCAAATATATGTTTCATCAAAGAAGTATATTTCTCCCTCATCAAATAATAATTAATGATGGAAATTTCCGGGTCTAATCCAAGACTTGTCAAGTATGGATTTTTAATCAAATCTATTTCTGCCCAACGAGTAATCGCATCTAAAGGAATCTTTCCATGATAACAACAATTTCCAAGAGACTGAATACTTAATACCCAACCTTCAATTGGATTTTTGTGATTAGTTTTTGTATCTGTAACCATTAGATGCCTATAGTCTAATGGATTAGATTCAAGAGTGGCTTCTTTTAAAGAAATATTTTCATGCTTTGTGCGGGTTTGTCCAATAAAATCTTCATCAGGACACAGCCGATTTTGTCGCAATAAATCAGAATCAATTTCAAAGATAGCACATTTATCATTAGCATTCTTCATCGCACTAATTGCAAAATACAATGCGTATGCCGTCGTCATATAAACAAAGCCAGGATGTGAAGGATATTCTTCCCAATTTCCTGTTTGAGTTTCATTGCGAGGTTTTATACCCCATTTAAGAATATGAGAAGCGGCCTGAATTGAAGTGCCATGATATAACTTCATGGAATTATTCTAACAAGAATTAGATGAATTGTCAAAATCTGTTATTCCTACAGCCTTAGCCGTAGAACAAGGCCAAAAAGTTGGAAGTGGACATACTGAACAAACAATATCTATTTTGCCACTAACAGCACGTTCTGCTTTAAATGGATGATGAATCTTTTTTATTTCATCAATCATTTTTGATTGTTCTAAAATGATTTTAGCAGCATCAAACATCAATGTCTTGGCTTTATAACGGTCATACCAATTCGATTCAATTAAAAGTTCTTGAACAATATTTTTATTATTCATTTTTATCTTCTTTAGGTTTATTAATGATTGTAATTTCTATAGGTGTCCAACCACAGATAGATACAATCAAAATAGATGCAAATATTGCGTCAGGCCAACTCATGTGTTCCCCTTTTTTCTATTAGCAATTTCTTTGTACATATTACAAATACGACATTGGTAGTTAGAACCATCTTTAGAGCCAAATCCATTCCAATAAAAACCTTCAGAATGAGTACAGACTCTTTGTAATTCTCGAAATGCTTGCTCGGCGGCGCGTTCCTTTTCTTGCAAAATGATTTTAGCATTTACTATTTAATCACAAGCCATACGATATACTTTTCTGGCAAGGATTTCTAATGATAATTCCATATTTAAATGCCTAAATTCTTCTTAATTTGGCCTCATCGCCCCAGTAAAATTTCCAAGAACCAATAACTAACATAGATTTTTTGATTATTGGACGCCAAGCAAATCCTTTTACAGAACTAGTTTGAAACCCAAGAAATTTACTGTTAATTTCAATTTTAATATCCATTTTTAAATTTAACATCAAATTGATGTAGAATAGCAGCAGCATCGGTACGTGCTTTATCTATGCCGTAATATCCTGTACCAATATATTGACGAACATAAAGCAAATTTGTCAATTCTTCTAAAACATCGTCATGTTTAGGTGTACGAGGTTTCATTATACTTGGACAATTTTCTTCCATATATTTACATGTATCAGGATATTCACCCTGATAACAATGAGAATCATGTGCATTCAATTTTCTGATTCTTTCATCTTCTTTGCCTTCTTTATAACCTTTAAACGAAGTTTCGAAATTAATTCTTTAGTAGTCATTATTATTTCTTTTGAAAACCTTCATTAGTGACTATAGGAAACTCATCAGTAGCAAGCGTTTGATAATTGAAACTTTCTACATGTTGACCAAGATTGCGAGTTTCAGAATTGAAATTAAAGAAAGTTCCAATGGCCTTCATAAGTACATGAGTACGAATGACTTCTCGAATATCAGGGTCGCATATATAAGCAAGTTGCATTGCAATAGCGCGTTGGATAATGCTTTCTTTTTCTTCTTGAGAGAATCCCAAAGGATTAAGAAGCATTTGTTCCAGCGACTTATTTAAAGCGGTAAGTTCTTCATTCATAATCTAGATTGTACCAGAAATTAGTAGTTATAGCAAGCCTTTAATGTTGTTCCCAAACTGCTACATCAAAACTATTTATAGAAAATACAACTAATGCGAAAACGAATGCAAGACCCCAAAGAATACCAAAACTCAAAAAATGTCCATCATATTCCCTAACAAAGCTTTTAAATTTTTCAACAATATTATTTCCGCTATATTTATTCATTATCAATTTTATCTTTCGGACTCAGAGAGCAAATAATCATATTAATTTTATCATGCAAGTACCAAGCAAAGGGGTAGGGAATTTTCTTCAAACTATCAAAATTCCCTTCATTATTACAACGGTCGCAAAAAATATCCCATTCTCCATCGTACCAACTTTGGGTATAGTCTATTTTATGGCCAAATATAGCACAGTAAACTCTTTTAGGCGTTTCTTTTACAAGATTCATTCCTCTAAGAATTGAATCATGGTTTTCAAGCCAAATATCTATATCTTGTTTTGTCATTTTAAAAACTTGAAACTTTCCAATTACTCATAATCTTCTCTCAATATTATTATACACCAACATAGCAAGTGCCATTATCTCCAAAATGAAAAACACCATACAAGTATACGGTGTTTTCAAAAAAATTTCAATTTTATTTTTATTAATTTCTTGGGTCGTTTAAACCACGAAGTTTCATACAAGCAGGACAAACAGGTACAAGAGATTTAATCTTTGATTTGCCTGTTTTGCTTCTAGGGTGAACAACTTCAGCGCCCCAGCGTAAATGCATTGCTTTTAGTCTAATCTTACAGCCACAATATTCTGTTGGAATTTTCATAATTATAATCCTTTGAGAGTATATTTCTCTATGATTATATGTATGATAGTTAAGCAATTTTGGAACAGATACGATTAATTAACCCTAATTAATCCTATAGTTTATATTCGTTTGCTTCATCATATGATAAAAAGCAATAATCAGGGTCAATAACTATAATTTCAACAGGATTTTTATTATTTATTTCTACTCTTAAGTAAAGATAATCATTTATAAATTGAAATCCTACGCAGCGCCCTTCAACAATATCAGGCATTTCAAATTTATCTTTTGGAGGGCAGCAATATAAAGTTTTTGCTGCTGATAAGGCTTGTAAATCTTTCATAATCACCATTTCCAAGCATAAGTTTCGTCATTATCTTTTAATGAATCAACAAAATCGTATGCTTCTTCTACGTCAAGAAAAACTTGTTCTCTAGGAACAAATTTAATTTCATCAGAATTTATTTGTAATTTAAAAATATATTCTTCAAATTCAGGATAGTAAACAGTATTAAGAAAGATAGCCGTTATTACTTCCTGACTATCATTAGCAAAGTAAACTTCCGTTTCTTTTGGCACACAAATTTTTACTTCTTCTTTTGTCATCTATTTATGCTGCTTTCGATATAATTAAATTGTTAATGCCCAAATGTCTTTTGTATTTTAATGCTATTTCTTTTGCTATTTCTAAATTAAAACTTACAGAATCATAGCATTTAAATTTATAAATTTCTTTATCTGTTACTTTTCTTGTAACAGAATTCTTTATCGTACCAAATGAAGGTTCACTACTTTTATGTATTCCTCTGATATCTATTGCATTGCCTTTATGATTTACTACCCAACCATGCCAAAGATGATTATTATTATCAAAAATAATACTTTCAAATTCATCTTTCCAAAAAGTAGCCCATACATCAAGATTAGTTAAATCATGAATGGCTATTGCAAGAAACATGCAATAACCATCAAGATATTTTTGAATTTCTCTATCAGTAGGACGTTGAATCATTTAAGCGTATTCTATATCACTTAAAAGATTCATTTTTGACAAAATATTTTTTAATTCTGATTCAGAAGAATTGATAATTTCGGAAAGCGGGAATGACTTAAGAATATTGACACCATAATATTCTTTATTTTGTCCATCTTTGTAATAATCATCAGGTGGAACAGCATAACGACCTTGACCATTTGGTGACTTATTAAATCCTTTATAAAATTCAAGTACACCTTCATCCAGATTAATGATATACGCATATTCACAAAAAAGACTATTAAATAGAAAAGTTCTATTGTCAATCATGTACTTTAGACCGTCATAAAATGCATTCAAATCACCCTGAGCGTCTCTAAGAAGAACATACCATTCTTCAACGTCTCCGCTTGAAACCTTTAGATTTGCCCATTGAAATGTTTCTTCAATTTGTTCTGGAGTAGGCTTAATTTTATCATCAACAACAACAATTGAAGAAGCCAAATTTTTAAGTTCGTCAAAACTTTTTGATTTTGATATAAATTCTAAAACATCCCATCCTAAACCATCAGGATAAGAGTCGAAATGATTATAAGTAACTTTATCTATACCATCAATGCGAAAACCGTATGCACCGCGAGTACCCATTATTAATACTTTCTTTCTAAAAAGTTTATTAGTAAATCTGAATTATAAGATTTAAGTCTACGAAAATTAATATTTATTAAAATTAGCACATTTACAATAATACAAGCAAATTCTAACAAAGAAAACCAGAAATTATTCTTTGACATTTGATTGATAAATCCACAATAACATAAAATTGATGCTAAAATGTTTATTGGATATATTGCATATCCATTTTTTAAATTAATAATCATTATTATTCATTTCGTTTCATTAGCGAGCCAGAGTCCACCCCAGCGATTAAAACCCATGCTTTCTGCACTATGAATTAAAGCAGTAATTTCCCCTAAACTATATTGTTTATCTTCAATAGTTACAGAAATGGATTTACGAAGAGAAATAATCTTTTTTAACTCTTCGTCATTTAAACCTTCTCCATGAAAAATTTTATCCAGAAGAGTGTTTACATTCTCTTTTTTGGTATTCATACCTAAATGCTATCATTTTGAATTGGTTCTGTCAAATCTTTATGTTCAGGAACCCAACCTGAACACTCCCATCCGTCCCAACATTCACAAACTAAATCTGTTCCCCGAGCATGATGGTCGGGTCTTGTGGCATACAAACCAGACCATCTACCTTGGTGAACTGGGCATTTCTTTGTTCTTGGTTTTTGTCCGCCATACATTGTTCTACCAAGCAAGGAAGATTTTTGAATAGCCAACATCACAATATCTAATGCTTCAGGTAGTTCTTTTACTTGAGGATAAATTACTTGTTTGGGCTCTAATTCGCCATTTTTGATTTGTGTTTCAATCTCTGCATAGGTGGATTTAATAATTGCAGCCCATTCATAGAGTTTATCGCAATATTCTTTAATACTATATTTTTTTTCTTCCATGATATTTAACGCCACCTTGTAAATATAAATTTAAAATAAAGAAATAGAAATCTGAAAAAATTAGCAAGTGCAAAGAAAGCAATAGGTGCGCCTAAAGCTAAATCTAAAATTTGAATGATATTTGCGAAACTTCCTTGTACTGTTGCTTCACAGGTATTTGGGCAGGCTATAAAAATTGGTGCATTTCCAGGGCCAAACCATGCCCAATGACTTGCAAACAGAATGCCAACCATCAACAACATTATTGATGCTCTTGCAATCCATTTTTCAGTTATTCTAGAACCAAATTTTAAATCTAAATCCCAATCCAAATCTACGGCGGCTTTAATTAAAGATTTTTTGTACTTCCTAGGTTTTTCGTTAGAATAGGCATATCTCATTTCAGAACCATTACTAATTTCATAACCATGACTCATTTAAAATGAAACCTCAAAAGCCCATTTTAAAATCTTAAATAAAAAGACAGGAATAAAGTAAAAAACAATAAACCCTAAAGAAACTGCACTAAAACTAAAAACCAATGCATCTATTGGTATTGCGAGAATATGTAAATACAAAGGTAGAGCATTGATATTATCAAAATAAACTTTATTAGTAGGCGGTCCAATAACAAAAAATGACCAACAGATTCCATAAGTTAGCATTAACGCTGAAATCATTAATATTAGTCTGCCTATCCATTTTTGAGTCAAATAACTTACTTTCATAGATTGATTATATCACTTCTAAGAATCTAAGCAAGACTTTCGTCCAACTTAGATTGTGCTTCATTTAAAATTTTATAAACATCATTTAATTCTTGTTCTTTTTGAGTAATTTTATTCTTGATTGCCACTATTTGTTGCTCTAAGGCGGAGGGATAATCAAGGAAAATTTTATCATAGTTAGCAATAGCATCAAAATGAACTTGCATAAGATGATGATTTATTTTGTTTTCAATATCTTGTTTAATTTTCCATGATTGTTGTGCAGAATGCAAATTATAATCATAATGATATGGATATTCACCCATAATCATGAGCGTAGAATGAGTATTATTATTGATAATCTCTTTTACAGTAACAATATGAATTAACATATCGGTATCGTCACAGTTATAACAATACGATTCATCGAAACCGTGATATTCATGAATATCACCACAATAGTAAATAGTATCGCCAACCTTAAGATTGGCAAATTTAGCCGCTTTTTCTTCAAAAATCTTTTGGCGAATTTTAGGATTCATTCTTGACATTATATATTTTTAAGCGACTTTTGTCAAATACTTATTTTCTTGCAAAATGTGAAGGACTTTTTTCTTGTGTCTATCCCAAAATTCCGAAGGTTTTGCTGAAAGCAAAGTTCTAGAAGTATTACAGAAGTAATGAGTAATTCTCAGATTTTTTATATGAGAACAACCACCTTTATAAACTTCTAAAATATGGTCAATAGAAGGAGAACAAGGATGGGTGTAACTTATGTTTTTTAAGCCATCAACTCCATCGAACATCACTTTGAAACCACAGATACCGCAATTATCTCCGTATGTTTCTCTTATTTTAAGAATGCGAGAAACATATTTACCTTTGATATTTTTGCGTGGTCCACTACAAATAACACAAAACTCTTGGTAATTTATCATAAAAATATGTTACAATATTCACCAAGAAAAGTCAATTTGTAAAATAAAAAGAAGACCGATTCGGTCTTCTTTTGGATTTAACTTTCGATTTCAAAAGATGCATAACAAGCATATTTTTTATCGAAAACAAATGGATAAGGGTCTGTCGATGGCGGATTAAATTCTGAACTAAGCAAACTTGAAAATGCAGAATCAACAGCAGTTGCTATTGCTATTTCAGAAGGTCCCGGAATATACCCGAAATTTGAAAACACCTTAACATTATTAAACCAAGGCAAGGTATATGTTCCATCAGCATTTTGACTGACTCCATATGCTGATGGAAGAACTGCTTGATAAAGATTTAAACAACTTTTATGTAACCAATATGCTAATTCATTAATTCCTGTTGCTTCTGGTGTACCATCTGTTTTAACTAAACGAATTTGTGCATTAGAGGATTGGATATCATCTAATCTACGTAAAAAATCATCTGATGCAATAAATTTAAATCCACCGGCCTCAATAGTATAATTGAATAAAGATAGAAAAATTGGAAAAGCAGGTATATCAGCATTGGTATCTGAATAAGTTCCACCATTACCTGGAGAAGTGTTTCTTATATAGAAATATTTTGACGTAAATATTTGCGAACCTGGTTGAATAGAATATGCCATTTTAAAATATCCTCAATAAAAGGATTGAAGTTTCATATTTAATATTTATGCAATTCTATATCTTAACGAAACTTTTTCTTCCAACGTTCTTCCCATTCTTGTCTTTCTAATTCATCGTATTCCTCTTTAATCCAAAAATAAAGTACGGTAAGTGGTAATATACCTCCCATCAATATACAAAATACCCATGCAAATATAGTGACAATCAGATGACCGATTGCTCCGTTATGTGCTAGAGATTTAATACACCAATCCAATATATAAATGAAAAGAAATGTTAATCCTAAATAAATTCCAAACGACAATGCCTGTTTAAATCTTAACCAAATTGCTTTAAAAACTAATCGCATTTAAATTTTTCTTCTGGTTTTTTAATGATTTTATTTGGTGAAACTAAACGTTCATCTATATAATTAGAAGATAATTCTCTTCCACAAATAACGCAATACTCACGTTCATAATAAGTAGTATGATGACTACCATATTCATCTTCCCAATATTCATTTATTATGCCACTAATTTTTTCCCAATGTTCACATAAACTATACCAAAAATATTTTTCTTTGTATAAATGTGTTAATTGTTTTTTAGTTAGTGCAATATCATCATTGTTATACTTTTTTAGTGTATTACAAATACCTGAGTATTGATGTTCCCAATATTCTTTAGTCATTCTTCTATTTTTCTTTCTAAAGGAGGAACCGAAGATATTGGTCCCTTAGTTGTTGGCATATATGGTGCTTTTGCTGCTGGACCTTGATGACCTGCTGTATTTCTTACAATTTTAGGTGTTTCTGTAAAAGGTGAGCCATCCCAACCACAATTACTACAACGGCCATTTACAAGAATTCGAGCCTGATGATAAGAAGGAAGATACCGAGATTTACAAGTTCTTGCTAACATCATTATGCATATAATTGAATAAACAAAGAAACAACCCAAAACTATATCAACAATAATTTTTAATGTATTCATTGCAATTTATTAGGGTCATAAGGAGCAATTACTATTTGTGCTTTTTCTAATTGAACTTTGCCATTCTTTGCATAAAGATTCCAAATGTCTCCATTTTCTTCGCCTTTACCATGTAAACAAAAAATAGCATCTGGATATTTTTTAGAAAATTCCTTTAAATTATCTTTATAATTATACCATTTTGAAGCACTTCTAGTTTCTCCGTCATATTCAAGTGCATATTCTGCTTCTTCATAATCTCCTATAAATTTTTTGATAATATGTTCTTCAAGAGAATCGTCATTTGAAGATATACGAAGAATTTTAGTCCCACAATTAGAACAGAAGTTCCCATCTGAAACATAAGCGTAACAAGATTGACATTTAGTGATTTTAGATAAATCTTTAGGATTTACATTACTTACATCAATGCTAAGAGAATACGATGTATAATAGCCCATTTTCTATCCTTTCTTAGTGATTATATCTTTTATTCCAGAGAAAGTCAAATTGACTATCATCTATGTAAAGGAGATTATATGACAGAAGAAACGCTTCCTCCATTTGGAGAACTTGGAGGATTTAAAGGTCCAAAAAAAACTCTTCCAGAGTGGGCAACATATTGTCCTACAAGAACAAGTAAAAGAGGATTTAAAGTTCACAATAATCGTGGTAATGCTTTAAATGCAATGAAAACACATCTATTTGGAGTTTTATATCATTTTGAAGATAATGAATGGCGTGAAGTTTATAGAATAGAAAAAAATCAATTTTCTAAATATTATAAGTATGCTACGGAAGAATACTATACTCAACCCCATCTTCCTAGAAATTGTCAAAGTTGTAATAAAGAACTCATGCAAAAAGATTGGAGTAGAAAAGGTCAAGAATTAAGTCATAGAAGCTATCTTAAATGGTATCATCAACCTTCAATTCATTTAAAAATTGTATGTGGAGATTGCAATGATAAAAGATAAAGATATAAGTGCTAATGAATATCAACGCATTTCTTTATCTAAAGCAGGAAGAGAAGAATCTACTCCTAAAGAAAGACTAGCTTTATCATCACTTGGTTTGGCTGGCGAAACAACTGAATTTTTTGAATTAGTTGAATCTTCTTTAGGTATGATGAAAGCCGCTGGTAAAATTTGTGACGATACAAAGAAACACGTTTACCATGACCATCAATTAGATAAAGAAAAAGCAATAAAAGAATTAGGAGATATTGCTTGGTACTTACAACATGCTTGCACCGCACTTGGTGTATCTTTTGCAGAAGTATTATTGGCTAATATAGAAAAATTAGCAAAAAGATATCCCCGAGGGTTTAATGCCGAAGACTCTATTAACCGTAAAGATTAATAGAGTTTTAAATCAAACGTAAGTTCGTCAATATCTTCGGCCCAATGAGGTCCAATTGCAACAACAGTATGAGTTGGAATCCCATTGAATTCTGTAAGACCTGAATCAGTAATTAAAACTGCATTAAGGTCTTTTTTCTTTGCTGCATCATAAATAGCAAGGAGAGCCGCTTCACTATCTACAGAAAGAGTGATTTTTTTAAATAGACCCTCATCCCATGCTTTAAATGCTTGATAATGTCTATCTTCAGCATTCCAACCATTGTAATATTTAAAAACCACTTGTTTATATGCAGCCAAAGAAGCATGAGCGCCTTGGGCAATCTCTTTACCTCGACGCATTTTGAGGTCCTTGCGGACAATAATTACTTGTTTAGCATTTTCGTTCATACGTCCCAATCTTAACATCATTATGTAGTGTTGTCAATCTTTATTATCTCTAGCCCATTCATATAATTCTTTAATTTCTGAAAAAATAAAAGCAAAAAGAACTGCCAAATAGAATGCTACTACAAGATAAGCAAGGATTGTGCTACCCCATTCAAGTAGATAAGCAAAATAATTCATAGAACCATTCTTCCACATTTCATTTTGTGAAGCCTGCCACCAAGGTTTATGCAAGAACCATGCCCAACCTAAAAGTAAACCAAGCAATCCATATGGTAAATAAAAGATTATTCTAGCAATCCACTTATTAGTTATTGTACTCATTTTATGACCGAACAGTTTTAGAAGATAAAGGGGTATTACTTGGTAATGATGCAATTATATTTTTATTATTTTCTTCATTAAGTTGCCCTAAAGCAATTAAAGATTTATTTTGTGCATCTTGAGCAAGAATTAATGCTTCTTGAAGTTTATGAGCGGTTTCAAACTGCGTTAATTTTGTTTGAACTTGGGCACGAAGTAAATCTTGCTTTGTTTGTTCTTGGTCAATTTTACTTCTAAGAATTTTCTCTTTTGTTTGAGTCCAATGCAATTGCAAATCTCTGAAAGCACACCCTGTAACAACAAGAAAAAAAAGACTTACTGTTAATTCAATAAAAATCATTTAAGATTCCTTATAACCCAAGAAACAAATTTGATACTAAACTTGATTAAATGTGGTGCAACAAAATATAAGAACAAAAATGCGCCAGTCATTAAAAATACTATTTGAAAAATAGAAGCCCATGCCGATGCATCTTTTGCCCAAAAAGGCGCATTATCAAAATAAAGCCAATACAAGAAGTATACAACTACAAGACAAAAACTTCCTGCTATGCTTCTGGCAATCCATCTGGCAGTAGTTTTACTGATGGGTGATTTTGTCATTATTATCTAATTCTTCTGATGCCCATTTAAATAGAGAAATTAAAACAAGTATAATTAATACACCTACTGCAAGTCCAATTAACATTAGTTCAATAGATTGAATATATTCTTGCCAATACTGATAACTAGATGTAAATAATCCATCTTTAAAAACACTTGATGGTGATTTAAACCAAATTATATAAACGAAGAAATAAAGCAAGCCAAAAATAGGAACGATATTAAAAAGACTCATAATTATTCTTGCTACCCAAAGACGGGTAATCTGACTAAACATTCTTAAGACACCACGCAAGAGATTTAAAAAATCCAAAGATTAATGCTATTACTAAGAAAAATCCAAATAATATACATTCAAAACCTTGTGCTACCAATTGGCCTGGTGCATCTTTAGAAGACATTATTTTAATACAAGCATCAGTAATATTCCATCCTATATGACAAGACGAAAATAGACTGTAATCTCCTGTAAACCATGTAGCCAATACAACTTCATAAAAACCTATACCCGCTGGAACGCCCAATAATATCATTAAACCTGCTCGGGCAATCCATTTTTTAGTAATTTTGCTCATAACCATTATTATTTATTTTTCCATGACCAACGAAATAGTTTATAAATTAACCAAAAAATCCCACCAAATAGACCTGCTACAATCGTATACAAAATTTCTAAATCAGCAAATCGGAAAATTCCAGCAATCGCATTCATTGGTTCTGAACAACCAGAATTACACAATGCAAAGGACCAATAACTAATCCAAATAAAGGATAAGATGGGTAGCGAAAGAATAATCCTTGCTACCCATTTTTTAGTAGGACGACTTACTTTTACCATTTAATATCTTGAATCACCTAAACGAACAGATTTTACAACAATATCTTCAAGAGATTCAAAATAACCTATCCAAGGTGGCCATAATTCAAATTTATTTCCACTTTCAGTTGTTAAATAAAGAAGACCAGAACTCGAATAGTTATTGCGTTGTGCTTCATAGTGGGCACGAATTGCTTTAGCGTTCTTTTCTGCCGCTTCATGCGTTTGATAAAGACCAATCAATTCAATGTTGCCATCATCATGACCAAATGAATCTCCCGTTCCATAAAGTACATATAAAAGATAGTAGTCTTTATCTCGTACAACTTCAAAAGGAACTTCTAAATCTTTATATCCTTTTTCTTCTACAATTTGAATACCACGAATATAATGCGTAGTCATGGTATTGTCTCTGTCCCAATCATCACTTTCGTCCGCATGTTCTGTAACAAAAGTTTGGGATTCATCAATAACACGAATCGGTGTAAACTTGATTTCTTCGTTAGTCTTTTTCATAGTAGTTTTATTTTACCACTTCAAATCAGTAATGTCAAAAGGAGAACATTTACAATCTACCTTACATATAATCTATATATATGCTTTAAAAAAAGGAGTTAAAATTATGGAATCATTTAATGGTGGTATCTTACCCGAAGGAAATGTAGTTGTCAAATTTTTTGCAAATTGGTGCGGCCCGTGCAAAATGCTCGGCCCTAGACTTGAAACAATTTCAACAGAATTTTCAGATGTAAAATTTTTAGAAGTTGATGCCGATAAATCTGCTCAGTATGTTGCCGAGAATAATGTTCATGGATTGCCAACAGTTGCATTTTTTAAAGATGGCAAAGAACAAAGCAGATTAATAGGCTTAAAACGTATGTCTGATTATGAAGATGAAATTAAAAAATTATTAGGAACTTTTGAGTCCAAGAGCGAATGAATGATAATCAACAGACTTTTCAAGTTCTAACATTAGTTGACTAACTTGTTGAAGAGTTAATGCAATATTGACTTGAAATAAAGAATCACCATATGGCGTGAGTTTTAAATTATTAAAAGTAATTTGAACTGCGCCATTATTATTTTCAGGTGCATCGCTTAAACCATATGCACTAACCGAAGTATCATCAGTATGGTCAAAAACAAAATCACCTACAGCATGAAGTGAATCTAAAACATCTTGATAAGTTTGACAAAGATTCAATCCACAGTCATTATCAGGGCAATCGCATCCTTCATAGGTTGGTTCATCATACTCTTCAACTGTTTCTAGAGCATTTGGATAAATATTAACTTCGGAAGCATTAATTGTGATTGACATTTAATTCCTTTATCATTTGAGAGGCTTTTTCATCATCATAGCCTAACAAACAAGAAAGGTCAATTTTTCTTTTAATTATTTAGGTCAATTTTCTCACGTTTAACTAATTCATAAATTTTGTCTTTATGACAATAAGCTTTGCCTTGGTATGCAAAATTAGCGATTTCATTTTCATGAATGCAACAATTCAATAAACCTTGTTCAATTGCTTCAACAAAATGATATCCATTAGAACAAAAAGTCATTGTTCTGTTTGCATTATTAGTACCATCAACCCAAGGTCTTTTACATGTTGAACAAAAAGTTGCTTGCATTTGCGAAACAGATACTTGATATTGTAGGCGATAAAGTAAATCAATTAATTCGCCTTCTAACCACATCAAAATCTTAGCACGTTGAACAATAGTATAGGGACTTCCCTTCATTGCAATCAATGCAAGGTCTTTAAGGTGCCCTAAAGCCGCAGTTATTTTTGTAATAGCATCTTGCATTTAAAGTTTTTGTTTATCTTTCTTAATGACTGGACCTTCACCACGGCCCCATTGTCTAAGTTCTTCTAAGGTGAACCAACCATAATTGTATTTTTTCTGGTCAGAAGGATTCAACCAAAATTTAATTTTCCCATCTTGGTCATACTTCGGAGATAAAGCAAAGTAAGGTTTACCACCATAGTATTTTGGAACGTTTTGAGCCAGATAATTTTCAATTCCGCTATCTTTAACTTCTTTAAGAAGTTTAGCATAAAGTTTATCTGATTGAATAAGTTCCTGTTTATCTTCTTTGGAAACCTTAGATACAATAACCATATTAAGGCCCGTCAAAGGTGCAGTATTAAAAACAGAAGTCTTGACTCCAAAAGCAACATCTTTGTTTTTAAATGCATTAAAAAGTTCATGAAGAAAAGATTTATATTCTTCGTCTCTAGCGAGAATAGCAAATGAATTATTGGACCAAGAAGCTGCCATTTTAGAGCGTTCATAATCTTTGGATGAAGAATAAATACGAGGAAACTCATTCAGTTTTTTAATACGTTCGGCACGTTCTTTGTCAGAAAGAATAGACCAATCAAAATAAGTATCAAAAATCAAAACTAAATCTGTATGTTTTGATTTTTGAAGAGTTTCATAATCAACTTCCCAATAAGTATACTCGAATAAATGCAATCTTTGAGGGTCAAATACTGTAACTTGGCGATTTTGTATGCCAAAACCTTTATCATTTTTTATGCCAAAATAGTATTGAATATCTTTAATTCCAAATTCATGTTCAGCAACGAAATCAGCACCTAAAGAAATACCATAGGTGGTTCCATCTTCATATTTGATAAGTCCTTCGCCTCTACTAGACTGTCGCAAGATTTACTCCTTCGAGATAAGTTATCATGGAGTTATTCTACCATTCTTTAGAAGTTACTGCAAATGGAAAAAGAGGAAGTGATTTTTTAATCCTTACTTCCTCTAAATTTTATGACCACTTTAGGACTAACCAAATAATATAAAATTGCTTCTTGGTCTGAATAATAATCTAAAGTTAGATTTGAAATAACCTTCATTTGTTCTTCTGTAGCAGCAATGTGTACAGGTATCATTCTTTCCTCAAACAATTCGCCATTAGGACTAACCCATTGGCCTTTTGAAGGTGCCATAATAGTAAGACCATTTGTAATGGCCCTAACCTTAACATCCCAAACTTTATGATATCTTTTTCTATATGGCCTACCATTATTCCTAACAGTAGGAACAAAGATGCACCACATGGCCAATCCCAAGTCATTCATGATATATGTTTGTATATCATATTTAATTAGTTTTTGCAAATAAAGAACATATAATAAACATTATACTCAGATTAAGAAGAGGTATTTACATTGAAAAAAATTCTATCGTTTCTATTTGCAGCAATCCTATTATTTTCATTAGGTTCTACATCCAATGCCCAGCAGGAAAGTCCTGCAATAAGAATGGCTGAAAACATAAGCGTTACCATTCTTGGTGATGGTAGAACAGTAAATTCTGAAACAAACGAAATTAATTTATTTAAAGAAAGACCTTATTGTTCTGGGTTTGTATTAAAAACCTTTGGAACAAAACAAGTCATCCTAACTGCAAGACATTGTTTGGTGATTCTTAGTTCTGAATTTTCAATTATTGCTAAAAAAGTACATTTCTTTGATGGAGATATAGGTATAGTCAAAAAAATGTACGCTAGCCCCGATGATGATTTTGGAATATTGCTTGTCGAATCAAGACACAAACATTTTGTAGAAGCCAAATTTGCAGATGTAAAATATATATCTCAACCTTTGTTCTTATTTGGCAATGCTAATGGTATTCCTTGGTCTTATTCTTCAGCAGTATCAATGAATGGTAATGTTGAAATTGAAACTGGTGATGGTTATTTAATTCAATTAGAATCGCCATCTGGATATAATGGTGATTCAGGTTGTGCGGCTTTTGATATGGAAGGTAATGTTGTTGGAATTACTGTTTATAAAACAGACAATGCAATTTTTATTGTTCCTAGTTCACACATTACCAAAATAACAAATCAATTAAAATACAAGAAACATTAATTATTTTGTATTCATTAATTCAATAAGTTCTATTTGAACTTGTAAAACAGTTTTAATATTTTGATATGCTTCAGATTGTTCGGGGTAAAGTTTTCTAGCAGATTTTAAAGCCGGAAGAATATAAGTTTTAGTTTCATCTATATAAGACATTTGCTTTTCAGATGTAAAAACACCGCCCATAGTTTGATGATTATGAATTCTATCGGCACCTTTTGCGATGGATGCAATAGGACTTAAACTAATTGCTTTATAATAACTTTCTTTTGGTTTTTTAGTACCATCCGAAAATTTATTAGTCATTAATTCAATTTCAAAAGCAATTTTTTCACCAAAAATATTTTTTACTTCTTGCAAAGAAAATTCAGTATCTTCAACCAAATCATGTCCAAGAACACAAGTTAGAGTTTCTTCAGGATACATAAGATTAGGTAAAGTACGAACGTAGTTCGCTTGTGAAATTTGATGTTGATATTCAGGCATAACACCATCTTTACGAACACCTGTATGATACTGTAAGCCAATATCCATCATTCGTAAGGCTCTATAATAACCACGACCTTCTAACCAACCTCTAAGGTTAACGCGGGTCGATTCATAATTTTGATTTCTCATGTTATTTTCTCATCAATCTTCTATTATCAAAAGTTCTTTTAGGATAAATTTCGTTTAAAATGCAATTGTGTTCTTTTAATATTGTATAATATCCGCATTGATGACAACGCTCTGTGCGACCTAATAATCTTGCAAAGAAATTAAAGAAAATTTGTTCTTCTTCTAATGGATTTTCAAGACGAATCTTATTGTAAGCTAACCAAATAGACTTAGCACCCGGTCCAAGTTGAACCAAATTGATTGAATTATTGTTATTTATCCAGTTAGATTTAAACTCCTCTGTATGTTGTTTGCCATGCTCATACAATTCGTCTAAAGCAACCAATAAATCGTGGTTAGCCATACCACTACTATAGCACTAAGAGATAGTAAATGCAAATTTTGTCAAGTGCCTTTACAAATTCTTAATATGGGTCGCGATTTGGTCCAGGATTACCTATTTTATTGACATTTTCATCAGAAGGATACCATCCGTTTTTCCAAAAAACTCTATCCTTATTTACATGGCCTTTACGAACATATTTTGCAAGGCTAAACCTAAATTGTCCATAATCAAAAGAATCTGCAACTCGAACAACATAACCTTCATGTCTATCTTGAAAAGGCTTAAAAGATTCTTTAACTTTTTCTTCATCCCAAATATCATCATAGATAACAGGAACAGTTACTAAATCAAGTAACTCTGCAAATTCAACTGTATCATCCCAAGAAAGTGCTTGGTTCTTATCATTCCAAATTGAAAACAAATAGAAAAAAGATTCTAAATTAGAATATCGAATGGAATGATAAGCATAAAGATTCTCACCACATAATCTCATCCCAGATGGAATATCATAAGCGATTCTACCATGAATATTTCGCACATGAGATTGACTAGGGTGTGAATCTCCATCTAAACTACGAGCATGAATTGCATTGTTATACATCGTAGTATTTTCACCATCTAATTTCAAAGTGACAATTACACGACGACCTACAAAATGGTCACAATTTTTTAATGCACGGTCATCTTTTGTCATTCCAGGCGACCAAGGTAAATGAAAACTACGAGGATATTTAATTTTTGTTTCATACAGATGAAGGACCTTTCCTTCTTTTAAAATTCTCTGTACAGATTCATCGTAAAAAAGTTCGCCTTTTGAACGAGTACCATTACCATTAATAATATCACCCCATTTTGTATAAACGTTATCATCATACAAATGAGAAGGCAAAACAATATCTTTTATTCCAATTTTTTCTCTTAAATCTTCACAAGAAACAAGAGTTTGTTCTGCCAATCTATGACAAGCATTACATACAGAAGCGCCATTATCAATGAAATAACCACCAAATTCTTCAGGTTGATTAAATAATCGCCTTTCAATTATATGATGGACCTCGGTAGCAGGTTCTTTTTTACAGTTAACACAAATACCGCCATCCCTTTCGAGACAGCGTTCTCTGAATTCAGTACGTGTTAACAGTTGTTTATTCTTCATTATCTTTGGAAAATTCGACTTCTTTTATCTGAATTCCTTTTATTCCGTGCGTTTAAATACAGCATCATCAGGAACATCAATTTCTACAAGCATAGAATATTCATGTTTTCTGGAAATTCTAATGGGCCAATTAGGAAAATTAGTTTCTTCGTCTCTTAATCCAATTGCAAAAGACCAACAACCATCATAAATGACAGAAATTTTTAGTCCTGCCCAGTCTGATTGAGAAGTAACTTCAAAGGTCCCCATGATATTCTCATGAGAATTTGATGGATTAAATTCATCTGTTCCTTCTAATCCATCAAATTCCATAAGGTCATCACTTTGACCATACATTGTTAAAGTTTTCATTATTTTGGCAAATCTTCTTCGAGTCTAAAACCTTTACCTCTACCGAAACGAGGTACTTTTCTATCATCTGTAAAACCATTAAATTCAACAGTAAGCATTTTACCAATATATTTATCGGCTTCAAGAAGATAGCGTTCTTTTTCTGATTGAGTACATTTAGGTGTCACATCAAATTCTTCACCTCTTGAATCAACACAAACCCAAATAGCAGCCTTTTCAAATTTACCTTTACCAGTTTTAACTCCAATAACTTTAAATTCACCATCTTGAAAGGCTTTAACTTTCAACAAATCATACGAACGATAACCGTAAGTATATTGTCCTTCCCATAGACGAACAATGCCACCTTCATAACCTTGTGCTACAGCATCATTATGAGCATCATATACGCCTTGTTCAGAAGTGCAAGTATAAGTAGGAACAAGTTTAACTTTGTCAAATTTATTAAAGTTATTAGTATAAAAATCACTTAAAGCGGCAAAACGTTCTGTCCACGAAAGAGAATCTTCACCGTTAACCATTGGCATATCATAAACATGATATTCTAATTTTGCAGTATCAGGTTGATTACGCTTAGTCCAACTCATTAAGTCTTGAAAATCCTCACCATGAATATAAAGTTCCCCATCAAGAATACAATCTTTGGGTAAGAATTTTTCAAGTTCACGGTTAATGTGTTGTGGAACTAACCATTCTCTAGCACCACGCGATGTAAGAATTACCTTATCTCCATCCCATCGAGCAAGAGCGCGAGCGCCATCTAATTTAGGTTGGAAATCACATGGATAGACAACATTTTTATTTTTGCGCTTTTCAAAATCTTGGGCCAACATTGGCTGAATTTCTTCTTCCTGGGCCTCCGAAGGAGAAAGGCTATACTTCCGGGTAACTTTATGCTTATGCATTGCCCTAGCCTCTTTAAGGGCCTGTTCTGAAGCAGTTGTAGCGTTTGCTTTACCTGTATTTTTAGGAGTTGCTTTCTTTACAGAAAGAACTCGTTTACCATTTACTTGTCCTGTATCACTATAAATGGTATCACCTTCAACCCAAATTTTCCAACTGTAAAGCGCACCATTTTTCCCAAGATGATAAAGTTCAGGAAACATATCTAATTTTCTCCTTTTTTAAAATAAAGCGTTAAAATTAACAGGACAAGTATAAATATGCCAAATAAAATCACCACCAGATTCTTTTACAATGGTTAATTTTTCAGCAATTTTTGGAACTTTAAATGGTGTACCTGTGCCAACAACAAAAATATAATGTGCATCAAGTTCTTCTTTAGGCTTGAAAGTCACATTATCAACAGGAATGCGAGCGTAAATCCTAATAATATCATCAGGAGTACCAAATTTTGACCAATCATTTTGGCTCTTGGCTCCAGAAATAACTCCACCTTTTGGTATTTCGATGATATTTTGAAAAGGATATCCTACACCATCGAACTCTGTTTTGCGTTCAATCGGCTTTATGACATATCCCCATTCAACATAAGTTATGCCTGGATAGGCTCTTGGTTTGCTCATGCATGTATTATAACAATGCAGAATAGTTAAGTCAAATTATTGGCTTAATTACTAAAGAAATTTCGTTTTTCTAGTTCTAAAATATTATTATGAACGTTTTCAAATTTTACCGTTTTATTTACTTCAAGTTCTGACTGTGCCAACATGTTGGCCCAACGCAATCTGTTTGTATACAGACAATCTTCATTACCAAGTTCTTCTGGAGTTAGGTCAATATTGAGTTTGATTCCATGAGTTAGAGCATCCTGCCAACTTTTTTCTCGCGATTTCCATTGCGATTCCGTAAGGTTATCGGGCTTTGGTGGGACATATGAAAACTCTTGTGCTTCTTTTTCAATAACTTCGTGAAAATCTTCTAAAAAATTGATTCCTCGTCCTAAAATGTAAATATGATTATTATGAAATATTAAAAGGATGCCAGCAGAAAAATTGGTTTTTACATATTCTTCGTTCTTAGTGTGCTGGTCAAATAACTCAATTAAAGCATCATAACGATTTTGTATTAAATTTTTATTTATAATAAGCGGAAGACCATCAGCACCTGTGGCTTGCAATAACAACTCGGCAAATGTAGAATAAACCCACTTAGAAGTAGTCGTTATAAAGTTTTCTTTCAACGAAGCGATTGCTTCCATGATTTTAGCCCCTTTGCTTTTCGGACACCGATAAGCGTCGGGTATGTTTATTTCCATCGGGAATCCTCAAATTACCACTACTATTCTAATGGTAGCAAATACTTGTAATAACTGGAAAATAATGGTAAAATAAAAAAAACTAGAAAGAAGGAAAAATGACACTCAGTTTTGTGAAAGCCATCGCTGCGGATATTCAAGCAGCCGGTGGTCATGCCTATTATGTTGGCGGATATGTTCGTGACAACCTTCTCGGTATTCCTTCTAAGGATATTGATATAGAAGTTTATGGACTTTCTTCAAGCATTCTTTTTCAACTTTTAGAACGATATGGTTCACCTAAATATGTAGGTGAGTCTTTCGGTGTTATTAAACTGCGCTTGCCTAATGGTCTTGAACTTGATATTTCTTTACCTCGTAAAGAGAAGAAAAATGGTCGAGGTTACACAGGATTTGACGTTGAACCAGACCCTTTCATGCCAAAATCAGAAGCATGTATGCGGCGCGATTTTACCATCAATGCTATGATGAAAGATATTTTATCTGCAGAAATCATTGATTTTTTTGATGGCAGGAAACACCTTCTTGAGACGAAAACGCTGTCTGCGGTTTCGGAACGCTTTGCAGAAGACCCTCTTCGTGTATTGCGGGCTATGCAATTTGCTGCGCGTTTTAATCTTAAAATGGACGAAAAAACTGTTAACATGTGTTCATCTTTACTTTCTGAATTTGATACTATCAGTAAAGAAAGATTATTCATTGAATTTCAAAAATTGATTCTTAAAGGTGCCCCAAATATCCGAAAAGGGTTTGAAACTTTAATTGCGACAGATTGGATTAAGGCTTTTCCTAACTTTAATCAATTTGTTCTTAATAAAGGTAACAAATTTTGGGACAAGGTTGAAAAAAGTACAGAATCAATGTATATGTTTGAAGATGAAAACCTTGAACGCAAAGATGAAGATTTAATTGTTATTTTCTTTGCTACTTTGTTTTCAAATGAAGAAAACATTGATGTTAAAACTACTTTAGAAGAATTAGGAGCGTATCCTGATATCGTCAAGCGGGTTACTCATCTTGCAAAATTAGATGCAAAGCCTTTTAACGAAGAAGATGAATCTTCCGTAAGAATTTTTGCTTCTGAAATTCATCCTGCTAATATTAATGAATGGTATGCAATCCATTTTAATGATAAAGGAAATGAACATCTTTCAGATTATATTCGTAAAATTGCTAAACAGAGAGGCATTTTATTCAAAAGAGAATCACCAATTTTAAATGGTGATGACCTGATTGCATTTGGTATTCCACCGGGCAAAAAACTTGGTAATTTTTTAAAAATTGCTTATATTGAACAACTTAACGATAGATTTAATAATCGTTCGGATGCTCATGAATGGTTGAAAAATAATACTATCTTGGAATAGAAAATAAAGGTATTATTACTTGAAAATCAACAAGTAATAGTCCAATCAAAACCATTAATGAAGGTGTTAAATAATAAATACTATCTATCACCTGTTGATTGTTTTTTTCGTTCAATCCTTTTATCAACATTTCAAGAGGAAAATATACCAAAAATAACGTAGCAAATGTTGCAAATAAAACAATGAAAATAATTAAACTAGCCATGTTTATGATTATAACAACTTAGATACCGGATTTGCAATATCTCTTCGTAAATGTTACCATAAATGCATGGAATATCCAGAAGCAGATTTAAAACGCCCCTTACTAGAACCCGAAGATGTTGCTCGGAGAGTAATTGAGGAAAGTATATACCCAATTCTGAAAGAAGCAAAAATTGTTCTCATAGATTTCTTTGCAAATAAAAGTAATGATGTATATGAAGAAGAAAAAGGACTTACATTAACAGCAAAACAACGCAAATTACGTTTTGACCACATCAAAAGTAAAGCGATGCAAGAGTTAATGTAAAAAAGAGACAGTTGAAAAGCTGTCTCTTTTTCATTCTTTGCGTTTCTAAACTATCGTTTTAATATAGCTAATTCGAATTCTTTTTCTTTGATAAGTTCATCTTCTGATAACCATTCAATGTTTATGATACGTTCTATTCTTTTAGAATCTTTATCAGGTTCTACTTCTAATGGATAAGTTTGGCCTTCAAAAATTAATTTATCACGTAAACTACTAGGCATTCTATCTCCGCCCTTGTGATTAGAGATTTCATACTTATAAAGTTTTAAGACTTCTTGATTTGTTAAATCACTTGGAATAATATATTTTCTTTCATAAACTCTAAAATCATAATCTTCTGTGCTTTTAAGTTTTGCAGCATTAGGAGAATAACTTTCAAACCTTTTAGACCATGTAGATAATTGAACTTGAGACATTAGTTTATCAGTTTTTTCTTTAATAGCTAATTTTTTTAAATTAGAATTAATTAATTCTTCCATTTTTTCTTTTGGGATTGGTTCGTTGTTTGTAATATGATAATCCCAAATTCTGTATTGAAGATGTTTATCAATGTCAGGAATCAATGGGCTTACTTTATCAGATAAAAATTCTTCCGTACTTTTATACGGTAAACTTCTTAAAAAAGTAGAAGCCTGTTCTTCTGAGTTTTGAAGAATTTTAGTATGATTTTGTTTAATTGTTTTAAATTGTCTTAAGTAAAAACCTAAGAAACCTGCTATAATGATAGCAAGTGTTGTAAGTATTATATAAATAATAAAATCACGCACCTTTCTATAATGCATCTACCACTTGATTGTATTTGACAATTCTGGAAAAAAGTGGTATATATAAAGTATACAACAAACGCTAAAAAGATATGAAAAATAATAACAAAATAGTAGTCACAAGGCATTTAGACCTTATTAATCTCTTATCAGATATGGGTTTAGTTGACGATTCAACCCCTGTGCTACTACATGCAAATGCAGAAGATATTACAGGTAAAGATATTATTGGAGTTGCTCCACCTAAACTTGCTGTATATGCAAATTCTGTAACTGAGGTTCCTCTTTCAATTCCTAAAGATTTAAAAGATATGTGGGATGGAGAACTTCCGTTAGAAGAACTAAAAAAATGTGTTATTGGAGAACCTGTAACTTACAAAGTTGAAAAACTTAATACACGCGAAGATTTTTCAGAAGCAATTATCACAACGAGAGCGGCGACTTTTCTTCAATATCTAGTACGAGAAAATATTATTGAACGTCGAAGCAAACAGCATCTTGATGCTGTAGATAGACAGTTTACCTTAAAAGAAGAAATAGAAGGAAAGCCAGTTTTAGGTCATTTGCCATATCATTTGGCTCAATATGCACTTGATGTAACTTCTTTGGTTAATTTGTATCCATACGAATTACGTGCTAAGATGCATACATATGAACTTACAAAACAATATACACAAGGATTGTTTACATATAAAGTAAAACAGATGGACTAAAAATCCATCTGTTTTAATTTATTAATCACTTCTTCAGCAGTAATTGTTTCTACACATTTATGTATACGTATTGCATTTGGGTGTACACCCCAACGACCTTGTAATTCTAAAATTAGATTTAAGGTGTCAACGGCAAAACTTATATGAGATAATCCGGTCACAACTGAAAGAACTAATCTTGCTTTTGATATTATGTAAGCTACTTGAGGCAACGGTAAATCAAATATTATATTGCAATTTTTTTCATTTATAAATGGTTCATCATGTTTTGATGTTCCCATTAAAGCGAATCTTAAATTTGGAAATGCTTTGACTAATTGTATCCATTTTTCATTTTGCCATTTTTGTTCTTTTGGTAAAGAACGGCTAAATGGGGCTAAAATAATATCATAAGATTCATGCTCTATAGGGTCTAAATTTAGTGCTGCTTTAGGAGCAGCATTTGGAATTGGTAAATCAAAAAATGGAAAGTGTGCCTGCGACATATAATAACGGTCGGGATTAGAGGCTAATCTAAATGCACCTTCTAAATCAAATCGGTATTTTGTAATATAAAAATCAGGTTTATCTACTCTTACTATGTTGTAATCTTTAGAAATTAAATCAAATAAATATTGATTGTTTGCCGAAGCTATTACATTTAGTTGCTCGTTTTTTGATAGTTCCATCATTACGGGAATCGACCCTACGAAATCACCAATAAGTGCGATATCATTTTCTATAATCATCTTTAATATCCTGTAATGGTATTTATAAATGACAAGATATTTAGTCATTCAATTTGATTATAGAAAAAAGGACTCCTGATATAATCAGGAATCCTTTTCTGTTGCTAAAGTTTTATTTAGAAAACTCTAGTAGTTAAACTAACTCCAACGAAACGGTTAGATTTTGCACCAGGTACATCCACAGCGTTATTAATTACTGCATTAGATTCAACTAAAGGAAGAGTACCAGCTTCGGCTGTTACACTAGTAGAACGAGAAAGACGATAAGTGCTTCCTAAATCATAAGTGTAAACATTGCCATAAAAACCATTAACTACAGAACCAGCACCGCGAGTTACATTCGTTCCAGTTTGGTCTGTGAAAAATGACCATTTCTTGTTCAAGTCTAGAATTAGACGGGCTGATAAGGTGGTAAGATTGATTTGATTCTGAAAGACGTTGTTTTCAGCAGCATAACCACCTGTTACATCTAAATGAACCGCAGGGGTTGTTTCGTCAGCCATAGCAACGACAGGTGTACTTACAAATGCAACTGCTGCAAGAGCAAGTACGGAAAGAATACGTTTAAACATTAAATATTTAATCTCCATTAAAGTTCATATTTATTTACAAGTTCTATTTGTCGAACTTGCTTACCTATGAATTATATAACAGTCCAATTAGTATGTCAACATCTTCTAGATTTGGCCGATGTGTTTTTTAGTTTTTTCTAATATAATTTAATGTTTTCAACAAATATTGGCCGATTATTTGGCCGATGCTACGAATTTACAAACAGTAGTTCCACATACAGAACATTTGCCTTTTTTAGCTGAACGACCGTTCTTTGTAACCGTGTCTACAACATCTTTTGCTGGTTGTGACTTTTTACATTTGACGCAATAAATTTCCATTTTAATAATAAACCTTTCAAGATAAATAAAAAGAACTCATTAGTTCTTTCAATACATATAGTATATAAAGTAATGAGTTGCTTTTATTAGTATTTTAGAAATTTTCTTTTATTACATTAAAGGCCATATCTTTTAAGATTATGAACTGCTGCACGTAGCCTTTCCCAATCAATACAATTAGGTAAATTGTATGCAGATGCTACTTTACCTTGATTATTACCTTTAGGATTATTAAATGGCGTAACATATTTATCAATGATATTTTGTTTTGATTTTTGAGAATCATGACGACGAGGTTGATAACCTGGCATATTTGTTTGCTCAGGAGTAAGTAAACGGCGTCTTGGACGTTTGCCTTCCATAAATTCTTCAGGAAGATGAACTCTATTTAAATCAAGCGTATCGTGGTTATCATCGTTTTCGTTTACCCATGCTGTTGTAGCATAAGGAGTCTTTTTATCAATTCTAATAGGCATAACAACGTCTCTTCCATCGCCATGAGGACCACGCATTACAACCTTTGTTAAATCATTTCCGTTATGTTCTACCTCAACTGGTCGAAATCCTGAATCTGGACCAGGAAATTTACCTTGAAGGCTAGGAATAGACATAGGATTAACAACTCCACGTTGTTCGGAACGCTCTTTAGCATGATTAGAAAAAGCCAAAGGTTTACCACTATTTTGACTCATAAAATCATTTAGATGTTTATTAACTTTATCAGGTATTCCCGTTTTTTCATTAAAACGATAATCTTCTGGAATTGACGATTGACCAGGAATTATACCCATATCTCTTGGCATATTAGCATACCTCTATTTAGATTAATCCAAATAAAGAATATGCTATTAGTCAAATATTTTTAATACAAGCTCTCTAATATGTTTACAGGAAAGACAACCACCGTCTTGCCCGCCGCAAGTTTTATGTCCATCATCGTCATCTACATAATCGCCATAAAATCTTTTTACAAGGTTAGCTAATTTGACTAAAGCCTCATCAAAAGTAGGAGCGCCACAATCTAACTCCCAATCATGACTTCTATTTTCACGACAATACATTTCAGGATAAATTTCTGCTTGCCAATTTTCACGATTGGCATTCAATTCTTCTTCCAAATCGCCATCATAGTGTGCAGGACCAAATTCTAGCCATACTTCCGTAAAAGTACGTTCTTCTTTGGGAGCATCAGTTGTGCCATGTTTGTTGACCAAAACATAATGCACAAATAAATCTCGTTCAATAGCATACCAAAACATGTGAGGGTCTTGATAAATATAAACATCGCCTGGTTTTTCAATAATATAAGGCTTTTGATAATCAGCAATATTTTCTTTTTTGACTAACGTGCGATAAGGCAAACGAAACTTTGGATGATTCCTTAAGAACCACCATGCTTCATAAGGGAAGAGAATTTCGTCTTTTGCTTTTAATTTAGGAGGCTTTTTCTTATTACTCATATCTTCTTATGTAGGCTTTTGGGCCAGAAATCTTTGGAAAATCGACCTTGCTTTTTCTTTATTTTAAGAATGTATTTAGAAGTATCAAAACATCCACATGAAGAAAGGTATGTATTAGGTATTGTATTATACTTTCTACATTGTTCATAATGTTCCCCACCATTACGTAGAGGTAGCCATTCTTCTTTCAAAGAATCTTTCCACCTTACTAATCCAAGATGTAAGATGACTTGCTCACCATGAGAATCAAAAGAACAAGGACGAAAATCTTCATCAATTATTTCATATGCAGGTTTTTTAGCCTCCATAATGGAATTGCGAATATTTTGAAGTTCTTGTTCTTCCATATTATTCCTAAATTATTTAATTGGCAGGGGAGGTGGGACTCGAACCCACGAAGCCCAAAGGCGACAGTTTTGGAGACTGTTGGAATAGCCGCTATCCGACTCCCCTATGCAATATCTATATTAACATCTTATGCTAGAAATGTCAAACTAGCAACATTCATCTGTATCTTTTGTTTGATGAATATTAAAATCATTAGAATAAATTGTTGGTAAATGTATTTCAAAAGAGGTTGTTTCAGCAATATAATGGCTTAAAATCTCATTTATTTGTTCTGCTAAAATTTTATTTTCTTCCATATCATGTCCTATTTATTATATAGTTTATCGTAAAAATTAATACCATGTTTTTGTATGACATATTTAAGAATTGGTGCCATTTCTTTTCTGCGTAAAATTGTTAAAGGATGAGGAAAGTAGCGATACTTCGCATGTGTTCTCGCTACTTCTCTACCCTTAACTTCAACATAACTTCCATCTACTATGAAATCAGGAATATAATTATATATTCTGTTTCTAAAAGTATAAGGAAATTTCTTTATGTTTCTTTCAATTTTTTTACCTTGGTCCTCACACCAAATTACATATGCAAGTTCCCAGGAACTATCTAAAGACATTCCTTTATAAATGCCTTTATGAAATCTGGACTTTTTCTTTTTGCGACGAACAATTTTTTTAATTAATCTTTTCATGCATAATAAATATGCAATTAAAATTAAACTGGTTCTTGTTCGGTTCTCATTTCGATTGGTGCAGTTTCAGGGTTGTATTTCCACAATTTAAATTTAGACAACACACTTCTTTTGTTTCTATTTGAGAGCGCCTCTGTACAAATTGAAGAATAACCCATATCATTGTCAGGTTCAAAGAACTTAGTAAATTTAATATCATTTTCTGAAAGAAGTCTTTCTACATCAAAAAGTTCTTCTTCATCCTTGACACCAATCATTACTAAATTATAGTGAGGATTATCAGTAAATAAACGACCTGCATCCAAGGCAGCATGAATTCCTTGCACCATCTGTTGGGCAAGAGAAATATCCTGTCGGATAAAAATATATGTATATGTTCCCATTTTCTTTCTTTCATTGAATAAGTGATAAAGTTTAACAATGAAAGAAATCAAGGAGGTCGTGAATGATTGTTCTATAACATTAAAAATTATTAAACTCCTTTATTAATAATCAGAAAAATTAACTTTGATTTTTTCAAGTTCCTCAATGCTCGGACATTCTTCTGGAAGAACATCACATTCATTTTCAGGACTTACTTTTAATAATTTACCAGTCTTTTTATCATGTAATTCGCTTACATTTGCATCACAACTTCCTGAACAGGAACAACCAGAAGAATAGCAATAGAATACTACCCCATCTTTATCAATTCCAATACCTGAATAGGAATGATTATTCCATCCATAATCTTCATTAGAAATTTCCTTAACAATGACTAATTTTTTATCATTGAAAGAACTTTCTGGAAGCGTTTGATAGTTTTTCTTAACGAATTTAAGTATGTTATTCATTTTTGTTTATTCTTGTAATTTCGATTATTAATGATAGACCAACTATATTTATTATGCTGAAAATTCAATATATCTAATGTTCTAAAATCTATCTTAGGAAATATTTGAAAATTTCCATTTTCAAATTCTTCTTCAGTCGGTGTACCAAATATTGGTTTATCATCTTTGTTTACCCAGCACAATCTATTACCATTGCTATCATGATTAAAAACAATATAACCTGGCTCTAAACCATGTCCACAACACGCGCTACTTACTCCTGGCAAAATACCTAGACAACCATCTGCGCCATCTTCAATACCGCAAAAACCATCAAATTTTTCTTGCTTTAGATGACAAAAAACACAAGTTCTATCACCTAAAATAGGACCAGAAAAACCATACTCTACAGGAGTTAAATCCTCACACCATACGTATTCGCCAAATCTTTTGCCTTTTACAGGCTTAATTTCAACATTTAAATCTTTAGCGTTATGAGCGAAAACACCTCCGATAATTTCGGCATCTATATGTTTATGATTTTCGTCAAAACAAATCATTATGCGGATTTCTTTTCTACTACTTTTTGCATTGCTGCTGCCAAAAGTTCTGCATTAACTTTATCTAACCCTTTACAAACCGATTGAGAACGCATTTCAAATTGTTCTTTTTCAAAATCATAAGATGCAGACCAGCCATGTTTGTCCGACCAATGTTCGAAGTTTTGTTCTTTTAATTTAAATTTAACTTCGCTTTGAAGCAATCTACAAAGGGAATAAACTTCTCTAAAAGTAAGAAGTCCTTTGCCTTTACCACTCTTAACCGGCAAAAATTTTTTTTCTTCAACATGGTAAAATAACGTCCATGTTTTTTGGTCCGCATTTGCGACAAAATAGGATGGCATTTCAGCCGGATATTTACGTGCTAGTGCTGCGAGTTTCACAATGCTCCTTAAAAAAATCTTCTGCTTCTTTTTCTAATTGCTCTTGCTTTTTTAGATACTTTGCATCCACCTCGAAAATAAATACCTTAGCACCATCACCTTCTAATTCAAGTTTGTAATTTCGTGCTTCATCATATGTCATTTGTTCAGATTCGAGAGGTAACTCAGAATGACTACCATTTTTCCCGGTTGGTGGATAGATTTTAAGATAATACATTTGAGTTATCTTTCTTAGCAGGAGCAGAAATTCCACAACTTTTGCAAAAAATCCAAGGCCAATTCTCTGCTGCATATTTTCTTTGAACGCCAGCAATAGAATAAGTTCCCGTTTTTTGTATAGTTAAACGCATTTCAATTTCTAAAGTTTTATTACTACATTGAGGACAAGATGTTTCTTTAATATCCATAATATCCATTTATTACGCCCTGCACAGGAATCGAACCCGTACCTCCCAGATTAGAACCTGTTATGCTCCCACTACACCAGCAAGGCACTCCATAAACATCATATCATTCTGCTAATGATTAGTCAAACAGGAAGGCAGGACCAACCTACCTTCCTGTTTAAGTCTTACTTAATTAGTTGTTCTAACTCTTTAAGTTTTTGTTTAACTTTTTCTTTAACTTCTGGACGAAGCGTGATGACAAATTCAGGAAGTCTTGTAGGCTTTGCAGCATAGAAGGTTCCATAAATATCTTCATATTTTTCTCTTGAACTATATACAATATTATTTGTTAAAATATAATAGTTGTATTTATTATCTTTGCTATAGGAAAAAGCATCTGATAATTCATTGATTGCTTTTTGCAATTTCCAGTATTTATTTCGACCTTGAGCCGCATATCCCTGAATTCTTTTTTCAGTTTGTAAGGGCTTCCAACATTTTAAAACATCTTTATCAGAAATAATTAACCATAAAAGATGATTCCATGAATGACCAGGAATTTTCTTTTCAAGATATTTCTTGATGGTTTTTTTGTTTTTAAGATATTCTTCTTTAGTAAGAGTATATTCTTTAATTTTCATTTAATTTCTCCAATTTAAAATAATAAGTGTTAAAGTAGTAGTAACTTAGATTAATTTAAATTGGTTAATTAAGGAGGTCGATTAGCGGTCTACAACATTTATGATTGTCCTTAAAATTGGCGGAAAATGTGAGAATCTAACTCACGAAAGGCTCATCACCTCCAGGCGTTTTCAAGACGCTTTCCTCGTACATGCCGGACATTTTCCAAAATTTATTTTTTCTTTTTATTGGAGGAATCGGCGAGATTTGAACTCGCGACCGTTTTAAGACGGTGTTTCCTTTCCAGGGAAATGGTTTAAGCCGCTCACCCACAATTCCTTGTACTTTTAGATTATACCACATTTGTCAAGATGTATCGAATCTAAAGTTAATTAGTATTTTATTAATATGAAACTTATAGATTCGGACCCTAATTGGATTATTTCTGGCGAAAACCGTAAAGGTATGGGTATTATTTTTAATTGCCCACATTGTAATGGTAATATTTGCGTTTGGTTTTCCAATCCTATAGATGGAGGACCACCTGCTCCATCTGAAATTTTACCGTCACCTAGATGGGACAGAACAGGTGATAATTTTGAAAATTTGACTTTAATGCCATCTATTAATACTTTAAATCATTGGCATGGATTTATAATTAATGGAGAAATTATTAATTGCTAGATGAAGTTACCATCCATTGTGTGTAAGCAGGTTCCCAAATCAATGTATTTGTATTTCCTGGTGATGTAAAGCATTGCCCAAAATACGATTGACTTCCATTATCTATATTAGATGGTAGAACATCTACCCAATTATTTGAATTTGTAAGTAACTTAATATTTGAAGATACAATTGTACTTACCATACTACATTCGCCAGGAGTATAATGCGTTTCAAACATATCCCATGACTCACCATTATAGTTATTAGAAGCAGCGATAGAAGTATAAACTAGTTCCCAATTTTGATTTTTATAGTTATAAATTAAAACTCTTGTTGAATAGTCTTGTCCTAATAAGATTTCTGTTGTAAATTGTAATGCGCCATTTCCAAAATCTCGCAAATAACTAGAGGCAAATGCCGCATCAATTACTTTATCTGCTCCTGTTCCCCATCCTGCACTACAAAAATCATAAGGTCTTAAATCTCTATAGGTATCACCTGTTGAGGTTCTCCAATAATCTGTACTAAATTCAATACAACCTCCGCCAAGTTTTGTAGTTGGAGCGTAAAGATAATTAACTAAAGAAGAATTTGTTGTAGGATTTAATTCAAGATTAGGGTCTGCACTATTATTTGCATAAATACCAATATATGTTGGACTACTTATGAGAAATAAACCTGCTTGTCCTCCATCATCCTGAACTGTAACAATAGATTTAGATTGTTCTGTTCCATATTTAGGACCATTACCTAATGGTAATGATTTTGGTAGTGGGTTCGGAGTTGATGTGCTAAAACTTGTTTGCAAAAGTAATACAGGCGCTACAGGAGTTTGATATGAACTCGGAGCAGGAGTTGGAACAGTAGATGGAACTTGATTACACCCAAATAATACTAATAGGCATAATAAAAATATATTTTTCATGATATAGAATCAAATCTAGATGAATAAGTGAATATTTCTGTTTTTGAATTTACAGGCGAGTATATATGAAATGGCTTATCAACACTAGAACAATTTGCAGCAGCCGCTTGAAGCGCAATCATTATTTTTCCCCAAGGCTTACCAAGATATTCTTTTTGTAATGCGTACAAAGCACCTAATGCATATGAAGACCCCGAACCAACAGAAGCATAAGGTACAATAGATTCAGCCACTTGATAATCTGAAAATATAGTAAATAATCGACCTTGATAACCTACAAGGAAAACTCCGCCTTCTTCTTTGTCTTTTTCTTTTGAAGCAAATCCACCATCTTTTAATTTTTCTCTAACTGCTTCAACAAAATCAGTTACCATATATTCAAAAGTATCCTGATTTTCTTTTTGTTTAGGAATTTCCAATTTGTATTGAAGAAGTTGACCCATCCTAAAAGATGTAGTAAATCCGATTACAAAATCATCCTTTAAAAAGATTTTTTTATCTTTCCTAGAAGTTATTCGTCCATTATCAGATGTTCCAGCACTATCTGCGCCCATATAAACATCTTTGTTGTCATCTATAAATCCAACTATACAAGTCAAAATGAAATATACCCCGTTTCTTCCTTTTCTTTTAAAAATCCAGGTAAATCTTTTATAGGATTTTCTTCTTTGTAATCAAAAGACTTACTGTGATTATGTCCCCAATCTAATTCAACATCAATTCCGTCATGTTCCCATAACATCTTGACTCCATATGGTCGAAGATAATAACCAAATGATTGAGTTGCTTGCTTCTTTTTATCAGAATAAAGTTTATATTTTTCGCTTTTAATTTTAAATTCTGCTTCAATTTCACGAACAGTTTTATCAGGAAAATCTTTATAATTTGGAGAATATCCAGGATATTTAATTTCTTGAGTATTTTCCCAATCTTTTAAAGCATTAAGATAATCTTGTTGTGCTTTTTCAGCAGCAAGTTCTAATTCTTCTTTTGTCCATTCATCTGGAATCCAGACATATGTTCCTGCATCATGTTCATTGCAACGAATATGAGTAATTCTTGCTACTTTCATATTTTAACCTTTCCTTTTAATTCAATAATCAGCATTATTATTTGACTCGCTTTCCATTCATACTGCACACACAAATACTGCGGCAACCTGAATTTAAGTGTGGTTCATCTACATGATGAACGCCATGACACTCGTAGCAGAATTTATATGGAGATAGGCTTTCTGCTTTTCGTAGTGCTTCACCACCATCGAATTTTGGATGCGCTACAACTACTGCTCGTTTCCAAGCATGATTGCGAAAAGCACACGTTTCATCAATGCGATTGCATCCGGCAGGTTTTCCACAGCACAACGGATATTTCTTAGCCGTAGATTTGAACCCAATATGATTAATTTTTTGTAATTTCATGCTCTAACCTCTTCCTTTGTTCCAATATTCATAATCTTCATCATTCCAGTCGTCACCTGTAATAGGTTCAGCATTTTGAGGATTAGAATAATAGCCTCCTCTGCCATCATTTATCCAGATTCCTTTGTTACAGCCGCAAGTTAAAATAGGTCCATCCCCCATACGACCGTCATAATAGGCTCTTGTTCCACATCGAGAACATTTATAATTATTCATTTCAAGTTTATCCAATAATCCTGTGGAGAAAAAATTTGTTTATATGTTTGTTCAGAAATGGCAAATAATGGTGAAGGTAATTCATCAATTGAATACCAATCCCAACCTTCACACTTATTAGGTTCCATATTCAATACATCGCCTTCTAAACCGATTAATCCTGCCATCATGAAATATGTTTTATATAAAATGCCGTTGAAAATATCATATTGACAACATATAAAAGAAAGAGTTGAAGCATCTAAAGAAAGATTTGTTTCTTCTTTTACTTCTCTTATAGCAGTATCATAAATATCTTCGTAAATTTCCGCATGTCCACCAGGAAATTGATATGTACCATCGCCAAATTTACCTATTCTTTTACCTAAAAGAACTTTACCATCCGAATTATAGATAGCAACAGCAACACCTATTTTTAAAAGACCTGTATATTCGGGTTCACCCATTCTAAACTCCTACAAAAATACTGGTTGGTTTATCTGTCCAACCTTCTTGCCTTTTTTCCAAGTATTGCTTTACTAAAGGCTTAATATCTTTTGCATTAAGCAACTCAGCACGATATGATTCAAAAAATTTGTGCAATTTTGGATTTGTAAATTCTGACCACTTATCAAATTCATCATAGAACAACCATTCACGCATTTGTGTTGCACTAATATTATGACGTTCTCTTGCTACTATCATTTCGGTCATATGTTTTGTTTGTAAAATTAATTCAGGTGAACACTTAAACCAATTATGATTTTTAGGTTCATGACCATAGATATAAATATCCGGCATTTTGCGAGTATATTGTTTTACAGTTAAAAGAACGTGATTCGCCCAATTTTCATCAATTGTTTTTCCGTCAATATCATTGATTGCACCAACAATAACTTCATGACCAGGAAAAACTTGTTTAATCATATTATGACGAGTAATTGCTGGAAATGGATTTTTAATTGTTCCGTATTCTTGAGCAGAACCAAGAAGCACAAGAACTCTATCAGATACAGATAAAGCAGTATTAATTAAATGTTCATGACCTACATGAAACATTTGCATTCTACCTACAATAAGACTTAAATCAAAAGGTTTATTTGTCATAATTAACCAGCATCAAAAAATACTTCACCACTTTTAGTAACTTTTCCAGGATTTAAATTAACATCTATATCCCATTCAAATGTAGGATGAAAGTCACCATCACCATCTGCAAAGAAAACTATATCTCTAGATGAACCTAATTCACCAAGGTATTGCATTCTATCTAACATTCCAAGGAAAAATGGAATCCATCTTTTTTCCATTTTAACTTTTACTGTAAACTCTTCGGTATTATCACTCATATTAATCTCCTGTCATTCCATTTGGGTTTCTTGGTATATTTGGTATTCCTGCGGTAAAAGATTCATCTATTCCTTCAATAATTCGCAATTTATATAGTTCATCAAATACTTGCTCATCAAGTTTTAATAATTGCATTCGATAAAGTTCTGTCAATTGTTCAACTTTGATTTCTTTGGATTTTTTTAGTGCTTTTTCAAATGACATTTTTTACCATCCAAAAGTTTCAGGAACATAAACTTGGATTTGTGTTCTCAAAATATCACGCAAATCTGTCCAGGGTTCAAGATAATCAGATTCTGTCACTCGAATAAGATAGCGCCAACCTTTTTCTTTAGCAGGAACACCACGATGAAGATTCCACCAATCAAATTCATAAATTTGATTTGGCCAAGCTATATCAATATAGTCTTTATTGGGTGTATCTTCATATAAACTATCAACATATCTAGTCAAATGATTATAAAGCGAAGGCTTTGGGTGTAAAGGAACACGAATAGTCAATGACTGTTTTAAAAATTCTGTAAAAGAATTTCCGCCATCTGTTACCATTAAATGATAACGAGGTGAAATTAATTGATTTTGTAAAAACATATTAGGTGGGCCTGAACCAATCGGGCTAAATTTTTCATCGCGTGGAGCCCCATCTGTATGCCATCCTGGGATTGCAGGAGACATTCCAGGCATCAACATATGAACTTTAGTATCGACAACAACATATTTACGGTCGAAACGCAAATTCATTTGAGAAATTGCTAAACGAGTTAAATCTCCACCATATTTCAATGCATCATCTAAACTGGCATTAACCATTTGAGTAGATGATTTTACTTCTGTTTGAGAAGGTGGTTCAATACTTTTGCCTGTATTTATTAATCGAGCAGTATTGAATGTTAAAAATTCAGATTCCAATTTTATTTCCAACTTGAAAGAGAAGGGAATAAAGCATCTAAATTCATAGATTTAAACACATATTCTTTTAATTTTTCCATTGCATCAGGAAAATTTTCTCCACAAGTAATCATTTTATCATCCTGATAATTAACCACCATCCAAGCAGGAATTTCGTGTAAAATATCTGTATGAATAGAATCTCTTTTTAATAATATTCTTGGCAATAAAGTAACTGTCATTAATTCAATGACTCTTTTTGGGTCTGGTGGAATAATAGGTTTTAAGGTATAAGATTCTTGTAAATGAATTATAGAATGTGGTAATGTTGCAGCAGTAGAGACAAATTCTTTCCAAATTGAATGCGGATTTGTTCCTGAAAAGATTTTATATGGGTCGTCAAAATCTCGACCTATAGACGCTTCTCTACGCCCAATAGTAATTTGAAAAACCTTAGTTTCTTTGATAGTTGATTCGGTCAATCGGTCCCATTTTTTAGTTACTTTAAACCTAAATGAAGGCTGTGAAGCTCCGCTTGAATTATTTTTATCAGCCATTACACAACCATATTTGTTGTTCATTAGCCTTGCGCCCCTATAACATGACCTTCTTTATTGAGTAAAATTTTCTTCCCAAAATTCAAGACATTAGATTTAATTCTTTGATTTACTCTTCTACGAACTTCATCAATTGTGGTTTGATTAAAAAGTTCGCCGTTACGATAAACTAATTGAAGTTGACTTAGTTCTTCGACAGGGCTTGGATGACCCGGAGTTATAAAAGCACTACTACGGTCAATTGTCTTATATTCTCCGTCAAAATACACTAAATCTAAATCTCCAGACTTTGATTTTTTACCTGGGTCTGTTTTTGGATTTTTAGATACATCACGATACACGCCGTTAACTTTAGCAAGTGAAGCCTTATAAGCAAATTTATATGTATCACGGTTACATTGTTGAAGAAGTGCGCCGCCCATACCGAAGGCTACGTTATCTAAAGAGAAACCTGCATGAATACAAACTCGTTCAATAATTTTATTGATAGTTGCTTCTTCAATACCATCGCCTTGAATAACACGAACATTGTTAAGCACCTTGTAACCCTTATTGTTAATTGTATATCCGTATTTGTCTGCTAATCCTTTAACAGTACGTAAAACAATTTCTTCAATTGGAGAACCAGAATCAGGTCGGACAACAACTGTTTTTCCTGATTTAATGACTTCTGCTTTAAGTTCATCACCCCAAATATTTTGAACTGCATTGTCAAGGTCATAACTATCAGATACAACGGCCACCAGAGGGGTATTAAAACGTTCAAGCATCATCCTAAATGCTGCTGCTTCATTATCTTTGCCCCAAGTAGTAATGGTGCTGTGTTCGGCTGCTGGAATTGAAAATCCAGTCATTGCGCTACCATAATATTTATTAGCGGCAAGCACACCAACAACGGTATCCGAACCCATGAAATTAGCAAGATGCGCTGCGCCGCCAATAGCGGCTGATTCTCTTGAACTTACACCTCGGGCACCAAAGTCATGAAGTTTAAAGTCAATTTGACTATCTGGGTCATCAGAAGTTTTTACAAGTGCTTTATAAATAATTTCTTTAATACGGTTAGAGATGGTCGAAACTGTGATGGGATACCATACGCGCAATAATTGAGTCTCAAACCAAGAAGTCATCCAAAATAAACGCGGGTCTGTCGAACGAACTGTTACCAAAACATTATGGGAAGGAACAAAAGTACCTTCGGGTACAGCCTTGATTTCCAAAGGAATACTGCCATCATATTTTTCAACGACATACATCCAATCTTGATAAGGAAATATACCAGGTCCAATATGAGCATCAACAAATGCTTTGGCTTCTTCAACATCTGCCTTAGTAATTTTTTGTTTCAATTGGTTGAGAATTAACTGCAATCCAAAAAACAAAGTACCAGGATTTTCGGTCGGGCCTCCACGGCTTTCAATATAGCAGAGAATTTCTTCTGTTCCCTCTGGATATTGTAAAGGATGAGTAAACTTGTATGAGTCGGTATCTAAAATCGGATTGTGAATATCTAGCATTTTGTGTTTCCTTTCTTACATCTTTTATTATAGCACTTAGGAAAGATTTTGCAAGTGCTGTTTTGACACGAAAAAGGCACCCGTCAAGGTGCCTTTTGTCTTTATTCTATTTCAATCATTTTCGTGGTTTTAATATTTAAATTTTTAGGAATTCTAAAGTTTAAAATTCCATCTTTTAAAGTTGCTTTAGAAACATTAGTTTCATCAATATCTTGTGGTAATATCACAGTACGAGTAATGCTTTCAGCAACAGATTCTTTAAGATAATAAGACTCGTTTTTCTTTACATCTTGATATGTAACTGTTAAACGACGATTATCAAGATGTAATTTAATGTTTTCTTTGCTTAAGCCAGCCACATTGATATTTACTTCATAATCTTTTTCGTTATTTAAAATATCTATAGTTAGATTTTGAGGCTTAGTATTATTTTTTAAGGGAGCAAAGAAACTGGAAAAAGATGGTATTGTTGGTTCAAAAAATTCTTTTTCAAAATTAAGAAAAAGATTGTCGGTGTTAATTGGTTTTAAAAAGCTATTCATAAAAGATTTCTCCTTTTAATAATTAAATTAATTAAAGTTATAATTTATGTTTGGCGATTTAATAATAATCACCATCTTGTATTATAGTACAGTTTTTTGGATTTGTCAAAATTTTTAGTTCACTTCTAAAGGAGTTTTAACTTCTTGCGCCTTGAAAGTAAAAATATTAGAAAAATTACTGTTAGCATATCCTTTTGAAAAATCGGTAGCAACCAAAATACATTTTTCATATTCGCTAACAAAAATTTTTCCAATATCATTTTTGTAAATCGTTTGTATGTAAAAAGTCTTTTCGTTTTGATATATATTTTTATTTAGAAAATTTGGATTATGAAGTGTTAAAGTTATTTCTGAAGTATTTGGCATATATCTACGTACAACAGCCATACCAACTTTTTCCATATAACTTTTTGGTTCGCTCATTTCTACTTGAATATCTCTACATTCTCCGATAATTTCTGTATCATCAAATATTAATACTAACATTATTTTACCTCAATAATCGGATTTCAAGAACTTTTCAAAACTTTATTAAATACTGCAAAATTTCCACCCACAGCAACAAAGTGTGCTAACTGCGACTTATTTAGTTCTTTAAAATCATTAATTGCTCCACTAGCACCTCTATTGTACATAGAAGTTGCTAATGCTTGAGCATCAGATAATGTCGTAGTATTTAGTGAATGAACTGCCGATGCTAAAACTGTATCAGTTTTAAGATGTTCTGCTGATTGATTTAAATATTCTGACATAATACTTGCCATAGTGGGAACAGACCATTCAGCAGTAAATGCAAGAGCAATCATTTCATTTTGCCATTTAGCTATGGCAGAAGTTGCCTCTGTAGTCGTCATATCTTTAGTATCAGGTGCAGGAGGCATACCAGGACGAGAAGGTAAATATGTGCCACTTTGTTGAGTCATGCCCCAATCAGTCCCTTCAAATGAAATAACACCTTTATGTTCTACTAAATTATGATTAAAACATTTTTCGCTAAATCTACTTTCTTCAACAATACATGCTGCTAAGTAAACCGGGTCAATACCATATTTTTTTGAATTTTCTTCAATCAAATTAGCAATAACTGCATTGCGTTCAGGAGTATTTTTAAAAATCTGTGCATCAATTACTTTACCGCCAAGTTCAGGATAATATCTTATATAAACTTGATTATAAGTATTGACTAAATCTGTCATTGTCATTGGATTATTTGTCACTTGGCTCTCACCTTTAAGAAATTCAGTTGTAAAATAAGATTTCGTTGCTATGTAAATCTCTTTAAAAAAGTAAAATAAATTCATATATTATTCCTCATATTAGGATGATATAAAAAAGACCCCTTGAGGAGTCTTTTAAGAATTTATTTTGTTATATTATTGCCAATTTACAGCGCCATCGTTGCATTCAGTAACATAATAGAAATTCTGTCCATTTTCAACTTCTTTTACAGGTCCATCAATTTTTCTAACACCATTATGCGAAGCACAAGAAAAAACAGGAGAAGGATGTAAAATACTCATAATAGTAAAAGTTTCTATCCAACATGTAAACCCTAAAACTATTAAATAGACTAATATCCATACATGTTTACTCATACTTTAATTTGGTGTCCCTATTAAGAATCGAACTTAAACTTCAGCCTTCGGAAGACCGCGCACTATCCATTATACTATAGGGACGATTCCAAATTCTCTTGTTTCTTTTCTTTAATATAAAGATTGTAAACTGAATTACATTTATCAATAACTACTTGAGCAGATTTTACATGTCCCAAGTCAATAAATAATGTTTCTGGTCCGTTTCCAAGAGCGTGTTCATAACGTCGAGTACGAACTAAACCATCTTCTTGCTTATCTCCGTATTCTCCTCTAACTCGAACATGAAGACTTGTCATTCTGCTATATGGTGTAATTTCTTCTACATCTTTAGAATACTTTTCAAAAAGACGTTCTGGATAATTCTTTAATGCTTTCATTTTTAATCCTTATTCGATTGTAAAGTCGCGTTGTTTTTCTACAGCAATAACATTGGAAACTTGGCTTATATCTTTTAATTTATCATCAGAAATTTCTCCGGTAATACAATTAAATTTATCATAAACCGTATGGAAAACTAAACCTTTATCTTTTAATTCTAAACAAGTTACAGCAAGTAAATTTCTGTCTTTAAGAGTTACTAGAACCTTCATGGATATATTATGTACCTTGCATAATGATATGTCAATATATGAATAAAAATAAATGGGAGTTGATAACATAATGGTATAGTGTCTGTATATTTTTCCATTATCCACTCATCCTTACGGGTAGAGTCATCCCATTTATTTAAGGTTTTACATATTGAACATCAAAATTAGATTCTAGAATTAATTTATAACCATCTTCAGTTATCAGAGTAACTCTTGCTCCAGGGCCATGCTTTAAGGATTCGATTATTTTACCTTTGAATAAAGATTCAAGATTAATTGTTTCTTCTTTATTCATCATCTAAGATTTCGTACCCTGCACCTCTGAATACTGATTTAGCAATTTCAAGAGGGGTAGAATTCATTTGAATATTTAAAGCACCAGCAACAACATCAGAAATATTCACTTTCTTTAAAGGAGGCTGCGTAACCATAATATGAGCAAGTTTCTTAGCCTTCAGATTATTAATATAATTAATTCCATCAAAACCAAGATTATTTAAAACTTTGCTTGCAACAGATGTAGTTTCTTTAATTAAACCAATTAATAGATGTTCTGTTCCAACATAGTTA